>Ga0065714_10002329_pt1 | contig 24237 bp, 23 predicted proteins | sample MisRhiReplicate2_FD_59101 | JGI IMG/M metagenome (GOLD analysis project Ga0065714, IMG submission 59101) | Miscanthus rhizosphere microbial communities from Kellogg Biological Station, MSU, sample Rhizosphere Soil Replicate 2: eDNA_1 v2... | ecosystem: Host-associated > Plants > Roots >... | reverse complement strand
TTATCATCCAATATTTTTTCTATCACAGGATTCGGATAAACAACACCACTACTTCCCTGATAAATTCTCTTCTCAAAGAACATAGGGTTTTTATTAGGTTTACCCGTACCATAGGTCGGTATCGTTACCTGCTCTTGCCAAACGTTAACTTTATTTTCATTCATTTGTGTGTGTATATTTTTACTGTCATAGCTTATTAATGTCTCACTAAATTTTGCTCCAATTCTTCCAGTGTTTGGCCCTTTGTTTCTTTAACCCTTCTTTTTATAAATAGAAAGCCCAGAAAGCATATACCAGCGTACAAATAGAATGGCCCAAACGTGCCGAGCTTAGCGGCCAGGATTGGAAAAGTAAATACCAGGATAAAATACGCTCCCCATAGGGAAACAATAGCCAGAGATGAAGCGGTTCCGCGAATCTTATTTGGAAAGATCTCTGATATTAACACCCAGGTAACCGGGGCCAGGGAGATGGCATATAAACCTATTGCGATAAGCACAAAAGTTGAAATCAAGCTGGCGGGGAATTGGTTCTGTAACAGGAAGGCCAGCAGTACATAAACAACCGACAAACCGAGAGAGCCGATGAGCATCAATGGCTTTCTTCCGAGCTTGTCCACCTGCCACATGGCAAAAAGCGTGAAAATAAGATTTACCACTCCTATCGCTACGGTTTCCAATAACTGACGGTCCAGGTTGGCTCCAACAGACTCAAATATGGTTGATGTATAATTAAATACTACGTTAATGCCACACAATTGCTGAAAGACTGCCAGGACAACCCCAATTACTACAGCGGGACGCACACTTTTCTCAAAAACAGCTTTATAGGATTGCTTATTACTTCCGGAAAGTGATTTCTCTATGTCAGCAAATGTTGAATTTACAAATGACTCAGGCCCTATCTTATAGAGCACTGCTTTGGCTTTTGATTGTTGCCCTGCTTTCATTAACCACCTTGGACTTTCAGGCAGCCACAAAACGCCGATTAGAAATATAAGCGAAGGAACTACGCCTAATCCGAACATCCATCGCCAGGCATCCGGACCAATATCGGCAAGAAAATAATTGACCAGGTTAGTCACCAAAATTCCTATAACTACGGTAAGCTGATTGATCGCAACATTACGACCTCTTACTTTAGCCGGAGACACTTCGGCAATGTACATCGGGCATAACATAGATGCCATCCCTACACCTATCCCGGCAATGAAACGCATAACTACGAACATCGTCAAACTGGATGATAGGGCGATGCCAATGGAAGACATGGCAAAAATAATTGCAGCAATCAATAAGCCCGGCTTCCTTCCTTTCCTGTCTGCAATAGTTCCTGCAACCAGACACCCTACTATGCAGCCTAAAGCTAATGAGCCGGTTAAGAAGCCTTCCCACCAGGGATCGAGCATAAATTGTGTCCTTAAAAAAGGTAAGGCGCCGGAAATGACCGCAAAGTCAAATCCAAACAAATACCCTCCAAGAGCCGAAATAAAGGATATACCAATAATGTATTTGTGATTAAAAGTTATCTTTTCTGTAGTCATACGATTTACTTATTTACGGAGTTGATGATAATTGCCTGTCCTTGCTTTTCCAGCAATTGTATATTTAAGACTGTTGAAGCATCTACGCGCATCTGTTTTATTGCAACTTTTGTAGGGGTCGACAATGAAGCATCATCAGCATAAACTGTGGCCAGATATTGTTTATTTTTAGCCAGGAAGTTAAGTGGTAATGAAAAGCTGATAGGTTTATCTGTCAAGGTGCCCACGTACCAATCGTCTCCACTTCTACGCGCTATTGTTCCATGTTCTCCAATTTTCCCTGCCAACACTTTTGTATCATTCCATACCGTAGGTAATGCATCATAAAAACTTAGTTCCGGAATCTCAGTTATTACAGAAGCCGTTGATCCCGCTCCTCCTTTTTGTCTTGGTGAATCTAATGGACGATCGTACCAATACACAAACTGCCATGGACTGTAAATACAGATCGCCTTTGCCATTTGAGAGGCATGAGATCCCATTTCATTTACCCTCGGTGCAAAATAGCAATTCGTAAAGTCGCCCGCACCAGCTATCATCCTGGTAAACATCGTAGTTAACACCTGATGATTGTCAGGACTTTCTTCCTCTCCACGTATTCCTTCCTGCGTTAATAGATTAGGGTATGTTCTGGAATAACCTGTCGGGCGGTATTCATCATGAATATCCAGCATCAATTGATTATCGGCGGCTTTCCTGACAGCCTCATGGAGCCAGGAAGTACTTTTCTGCGCCCCTACATCAACAAATCCATATTTCAATCCCTTTACCCCCCATGACTTAAACAAAGGAAGTATAGCATCCAACTCTTTCGACAAAGCGCGCTGATTTACATAAAGTAACACACCAACTCCCTTACTTTTCCCATAATTTATCACTTCCTGTAGATCTAATGGTCCTGTAGATCTTGAAGGATCAACATTTACAGCTAAAGCACTGGATGCATTATCGTACTCATGGCCATACCAACCGGCATCAAATTCAACATACTGCAAATTATGCCTGGCAGCAAAATCTACACAAGCTTTACCACCAGTTGTAGTGAGCGTTACCTCACGAATAACTTTACCAGGCTTGATCCATGATACATCCTTTATTGTATTGGCTTGATTTAAATTCAAGATAAAACTATTGTTTTCCAATAGTTTTCCCGCCGATTCCGCAATCATCACATACCGCCAGGGAGTAGAAAAATTTGTTTTGTAAGTTGCTTTCCCATCAAGCGCGGCAACGAGCAATAAACTATCTTTTGAAGCGCGGTTAAATTTCATCCGGGCATGATCTACCAATGCTGCTTCACCAAGTGCGACGAAACGATTTTGGTCCATTTCAATAACATAAGGGCGCTCAGTTCCATTGCCTGTTTTACTAATGCTGCCTTTTCTGTACTTTGACTGCGCATTACCAGCAATCCAGGATGGATGATCTTTGGTAAACTTAAAACCGGTAAGTTCCCTGGTAATCGTCACTTGTTTATCTGTCTGAATATTATACTTAAAGGCCACACCTTCATTGTACACCCTTAAAGTCATAGAGAGTGAACGATAAGGAGCTTTATGCTCTTTGAACCAGACAGTTACTTCCTTATAATAATTCAAATAATTATCTTTTTCACCATAAACCGGTTTCCAGTTTTCCTTCACCACCTTTTCTTTAACGGATACCATGGTTAAGTCTTCCGCCAAAGGTCTTTCGTTTTCAAATTCGAGCCCTAACGGAGAATTCCCAATAATTGGGCTACCCTGATAAGAGACCGCATAACCTAATGTGTTTTCATTTTTTAAACTGGTAGTAATGGTTAACTCTATCTTTTTATCCGGGCTTAAAACTTTGATCTCTTTCGCCTGAATCATTAATGTGTTACCGATTAAACACAGTACTAAAAGCATCTTATTCATCTATTTTTTTGTTTAAAAAATTGCAATTCTAATTTTTATAGGAAGGTTTAATTCGATTCCTTATATGCATGATCGGCAGGCAAATCAGTTCCCTTCCAAACCTTCCTGCTTGTCCAATCCTGCGCCGGGCTGGTCCAAAAAGGATCATTTGCAGGCAACCCTAACGGCAACATCCCAACTGTACAGAGGTATAAGCTTCCAGTAGTGATATAGTATTCGCCAATATTTGGTTGATATCCAACGAGACCTAACTTTAGCCATCCCCCCGAATCAAAAGTATTTGGCGCAATAATCATACGATGAATAACCATCGACAAAGCACTACGGACCTGTGCGGACGAAACGTCCTTTGGAAGTTCTTTAAGTAAAGCTATCTGCGACAATACCTGGAAAGCACCAAAGCGATAAACCAATGAACGACCAATTGGCGGGAAGGTACCTTCAGGTGAGATCATCCGCTCCTGAACTGCTGCATACCTTTGGGCTCGTTTCAACGCTTTATCATAAGATATAATCTGGTCACTCCCGTTTTCTTTCAAAACTTTAGTGATGTCAAGTATCATAGGTTGAATCACAAAACTATTATAGTAATCCCAATGAAAATCAGCTCCGTCTCCGTACGCTCCATCACCTTTATACCATTTTTCATGTTTATTTAATGCATAAGCAACAGGTTCGATGTTCCCTTCATTTCCAGACTTTATGAGAAAAGCTTCAATTATCGCGCTAAATAATAACCAGTTATTTTCACCGGGTTTTATAGTACGTGAACTTTTTAAGGCATTCACGATGTTTGTTTTTGTCTGTTGATCAAGTGGCTCCCACAATTGCGTGTAACCACGTAATAGTCCCTGAGCCAGGAAGGCCGCGTCAACCAATGGCTGTTGGCCGTGCTTGGAGCTGAAATTAAGGAAATCAGGCGAAGATGGATTAACTGCATAGGCCAATGCCTTACGGGTTAAATCTATATAAGTGGCACGAAGTTTCCCCTCAGTGCTTTGGTCTGGGCCAAGCTCCAACCATGGAGCAATACCTGCAAGGGTTCGTCCAAAGGCTTCCAAATGGGCCACCTCTTTACGCTTTATTTCCTTGTTGTCTACTGGCATTTTAACACGCAATTGACCTTTGCTCAGGTTTCTTAAAACTGGATCGGCTATTTTAACAAGGACAGACACCCAATACTCACGAGCATTATACTGTTCAGTTTTACTGTGTTTTTTTTCCTGACCAACGGCAGAAAAACCGATTGATATAATAAAAGTGGATAATATTAAAGCCGTTAATCGCGTCATTTGTTTAGGAGTTACGTGTTGGATTTAATTTAGCGTTAAATTGAAGATATATCCTTTTTTACAGAAAAAAATAGACTATTAAATAAAAATAATGGACTAAACTCCTAGGTGTTTAATACCCATTTTTGATAGCGATGCATTGCCTCAAGGAAGTAATAATCTGCGTAAGTAAGCGTGGTATTAATTTCTGACTTCGAAGGAAGATTGCCCACTGAATGCTTAAGCAGATAACCGCCATTTTCGCCAGGTTTTGCCCGATATTTTTCCGAAGACAGCGAACGGATAATTTTTTCTGCTTTACTGATATAGCTTTTGCGTTCTTTTTTGTTCACATATTGCGCCAGCTCTAACAAGGCTGATGCATTAATTGCAGCGGAAGAGGCGTCACGGAACGTGTCTGGAATACCTGGTGCATTAAAATCCCAATAAGGCACCTGATCGGCAGGCAAATTGGGGTGCGTAAAAATAAAGCTGGCAATTTTCTTTGCCTGATCAAGATAGCGCTTATCCCTGGTAAAGCGATACATCATCGTAAAACCATAAAATCCCCAGGATTGTCCGCGGCTCCAGGCCGATTCATCAGCCGCCCCCTGCCAGGTCAGTTTACGAATAAGTTTGGATGAAACAGGATCATAATCCAATACATGATATGAACTGCCATCGGGTCTGAAGTGACGTTCCAATGTGCTGTTAGCATGGGTAAGCGAAATCTCTTTTAATTTAGGATCACCACCATGCTGGGCCACCCACATCAGCAGCTCTAAGTTCATCATATTGTCGATAATAACCGGGCATTTTAGCTTAGCGCTACTATTCCATGATTGAATGGATTGAATATTTGGCCGGTATCGTGTAGACAGCGATAAGGCGGCTGTATCAATAGTAGATTTATAATCAGGATTTCCGGTAATCCGATAAGCCGTACCAAAGCTGCAATACATCATAAAACCAAGGTCGTGATTACCAGTATAATGTTTTTCCTTCTCCAAAATAGCCAGTTTTTTTTCTGCTTCCTTCAGGATGGCCTCATCCTTAGTATATTCATAAATGAGCATCAAAGAGCCGGGATAAAAACCACTGCACCACCATTGGGTATCGCTATTCCCCCACTTATTTTTTTGCGGATCGTAATACTGCGGCATTTTGTCGGCCGGTACCGTTTTTGCCAATATCTTATACTGGCTTGCGGCCAGTTGCATATTTTCTGCAATTAACGACTTCATGGATTGCCGGGCGCTGGTCTTCGCCGCGAAAAAAGCAATCATTAAAAATAATAAGACACTGTATCTATATTTTATATTCATAGGAAACTATTATTAAGATGCCTGTCCTTTACAGAAACAGGCATCTTGAGTATTAATTAATAACCTTCATTATTTAATAAAACGGCGCCTTTATTGGCTTCAATTTCCTTGCGTGGAATAGGCAATTTGGCGACACGGGCTGGGGCAACCAGTCCATTGTCTTTCAGGTAACCGTTATACTTGTTCAGATATTCCACAAGTTTACCGGTTCTCATCAGTGTATTTAACCTAAATTCCTCGCCGTACAATTCTCTGGCCCTTTCGTCTAATATCAAATCCATATTTACATCGCCTGCTGCTACCGAGGTTGCATTTGCTCTGCCGCGGACGGCATTTATATCGGCGGCTGCAGCGGTAAGATCGCCCTTCAGCATATTAGCTTCGGCTCTTAATAAATAGGTTTCAGCCAAACGCATAATGTACCAGTCTTTCCAGTTTCTTCCGTTATCATTTTTACGTTTACTGGTAGCATCCGTCGCAAGGCCCACTGGAACGGGTCTTATAAATTTCTTGAAATGAGGTGTTAACCTTGGATCCCATAAAGCAAGCGTTGAAGCATCCACATTATTTTTGGTAATCGCCTGTCCGTAATAAGCACTGGCCGGGTTGGTAAAATAATAGGTACGTTGAATATTGTATTCGGAATTACGTATATCTCTGTTAAAATCACCTTTGTATTTCCAGATCACACTATCTGCATAGCCTGATACAATTAAAGAAGCCACCGGCCTGCCGCTTAATGTATCCATTAACCAGTTAGATGCATTGTTTTTATCCTTGGCCTGCCATGGAATAGGTCCCCACCATCTGTCCATTACAAAGAAGCCTCCCTGAGCATGTATATCAATATTATCTCCTCCTTTTATGGTAGGATCCTGAGATATATTCCAGATGGCTTCTTTGTTACCTTCTTTCCAGTTCATATTTCCTTCCTGGAAGAGGTCCCAATACACATCACCCCATGGTAAGCCAGCCCCGCGGTAGTCATAACCGGAAAACTTAAAGCCTGTGCTCAGGCCAAACCGGTTGGTCATCAGGTTGCATTTTCCGCCTGAAATAACCGCAGTAGCTGCGTTAATAGCCGCGGGATAATCTTTTAAACAGATGTTAATTTCCGATAATAAATGATAGGCTGCCTCCCTGGGTGCCCTGCCGCCTTTTAATTGATCAATGGTAGGCATATACTGCACAGCAAATTCCAGATCGGCTTTACATTGCTGGTACACTTCTAATTGCTTAGATTTTGTATAATCAAATTTTGGCACCCTGGTTTCTTTCAGGACAAGTGGTACATCCCCCCACATATTGGCTAAAAACCGGTATGCAAAGGCCCTCAAAAATTTTGCTTCACCAACAATGGCATTTTTTTCTGCATCAGAAGTCCACTTTGCTTTTGATGCATCGGCTCTATCAATAATTGTATTCGACTGTGCAATAAGCGCGTACAAGCGTGGCCACCATTTACCCGCAAAGCCATTATCTGAATTCATGGTAGCCCAACCGAAATATTGTACTTTGGTAGCTGATGCATTTGATTCAACATGGGTCAGATCAACATCAAGACCAAGCATATCATAATTTGAATACGCATCACTTGCAGCATAGAAATTAGATCTGATACTTAGGTAGCTATTCGCCAGTGCTGATTCAAACTGAGCCTTATTGGTATATGAATTTTCGGGTGTATAAAAATCCAGGGGTTCCTCGATTAAAGGTTTTTTGCAGGAGCTTGCAACAAATGTTGCGAATATGATGGAGTAGAAAAATATCTTTTTCATGATCATTTGCTTAAAAATTTACATTAATGTTCATTGAAACAGTCCTAAGCGAAGGAATGGAGGACACTGTAAGTCCGTGACCTGTAGCTGCATCTAAGCCAATCCAATGAGGAGCATAGGTAGCAAGATTGTCGGCACTGATAGCAACATTTAGTCCATTAACACCATATTTTTTCACATGCTTGGATGCATCATAGCTTACTGCAACTTTCTGCAGACGTATAAAGCTTCTGTCATAATATTTTGGTGCCCTGGCAATCGCTTTATCTTTATAGCTGGGTCTTGGAAACTCAGCACCCGGATTCTCAGGTGTCCAATAATCATATATAGGATGGTTCATATCGGCTCTGTTGGCATAAGCATCGTCCCATGGGGTATTACCCCCGTTGATAAAATAACCATTACCACCCCAAATAGAATTCAGGTAAACCAGCATCGAAAAATTACCATAGCTGAAAGTGTTGGTTAAGCTCCAGCGGAAATTGGCAGCGGTGTTTCCCATAAACACGCGGTCAGCATCAGACGTAATTTTCCCGTCACCATTTACATCCCGCAACTTATAATGCCCGGGCTGAAAACCAGCCATGATTGTGCCGTTGTCTTTATCTTCCTGTTGCCACATACCAATAACTTTATACCCATACACTACTGATAAAGGCTTGCCTATAAATTGATTAGAACCCACAATATCATCCTCTTTACCATCACCGTCACGGTCTCCCAGTAAATGTTCCCATTTATTCCTGTTTAGTGAAAAGGCCGCTTCGGTTCTCCAACTGAATTTCCTGCTGGTCACATTTAAAGAACGCAGGTTTAGTTCCAGCCCCTTGTTCCGCAGTTCGCCTGCATTGGCAAGAATACCGGGAAAACCAGAAGTTGTTGGAAGATTTAAATCGAAGGCCAGGTTATTGGTCCTGGTCAGATAACCATCTATTGAACCGGCTAGCCGGCTGTTTAAAATTGCAAAATCAATTCCAGCGTTCAGTCCTGTAGTGGATTCCCAAACCAAGTCATCATTACCTATTGTACTAACACCCTGAGTATAGGTATAACTACCATCTCCCTGATAGTAATAATAGCCATTTGAGATCTTCGATAAGGTACTATATGAGGCAATTGACTGATTACCATTTGTACCGTAAGAAGCCCGTAATGCTAATGCATTGATTACCGGAATACTCTTCATAAATTTTTCCTCTGTAATATTCCAGTTTGTACCAACTGATACAAAGTCGCCATACTTGTGATTGGCTGAAAAGGCAGAAAAACCATCATGACGAACTGTACCGGTTAACGAGTATTTGCTGTTATAAGAATAAGTAAGCCTTGCCATTTGACCTATGTTTCTGTTTTCTGAAGCTGAGGTAGATACATTTTGAATGGATCCTGCCTGTAAACGATTCAATCCTAATTGGTCGTTATCAAAACCACTTGCTGAGATGCCCATTCCGGAGAATGTTTTCTTTTGATCTGAATGCAATAATGTCAAATCTACGTTATGTACACCTCCAAAAGTTTGGTTGTACTTTATGAGATGATCCAGAAGTGTGCTATTCGCAGTGGAGTAATTTCTTGATCCTTTACCTTTAGGTGCCAAACCTTCGTAGGTATTTAAACCATAGAATGAACCATTTTCATTTCCATTGAGGGTTTTGCTATACGTGGCGGTATAGCTCAGCCCCTTAACCCAGGGCACTTTAATGGTACCGTTAAAGATGGCATTTAAGTTATTGGTCCTGTTATCAGCTTCCGTTGCCCGAACAAGAAAGGGATTGATAAAAGAGGTTGTTGTTTGAGGATACATATTATAAGTGCCATCAGCGTTATACAGATTAGCATAAGGGCTGAATAAATAAGGGCTACTTGAACCGCTTCCCACACCATAAATTCGTGCATCCGGGTAATTCCTGTGACTGTAATAAGACTTGACGCCCATTGTTAACCAGTTGGTTATTTTTGATTCCAGATTTAAACGAATGGAATAGTGCTTAAAGGCGTCATTAATGATCACACCTTGCTGGTCAGCCATGTTACCTGATACAAAATAGCTCATTTTATCAGTCCGCTGCGAAATACTGAGGCCGGTATTCACATTTCTTCCTGTCTGACTGAACACACTATAAGGATCAGCTAAAGTCGGAGCATGGTCAGGCGTTGCATCATAATTTTTCTTCTCTCCAACCTGCAAGTAATTAGGCGCCTGTTCAAAGGTAATAGTGGTACCATTATCTCTAATCACATCATACACATGACGCATGTAGCCTTGTGCATCATATACTTTTAATGGCTGCAGTTCACTAATTGTACCATAGCTTGTCTGGAACTCAAATTTAGGTTTGCCATTTATACCGACGCCCTTTTTTGATTCTATTAAAATTACACCGTTTGCCGAACGTGCGCCGTATATCGCAGCGGCGCTTGCGTCTTTTAAAATTGTGGCACTTTCAATATCAGACGGGGAAATATCAGCCATTGAGCCTTCGAAAATAGTACCATCCAAAATAATCAATGGGCTGTTACCGGCCGCCGACGTATTGGTTCCCCTAATGGTAATACCCGGTACACCACCGGCCGTATTGGCTTCACCTACATTCAAACCGGCCACAGTACCTTTCAGTACTTCCAAAATGTTATTTACCGGAACTTTATCATAGGTTTTTAAATCAGCAGTTACAACAGCGCCTGTAACTGCGTGTTTCTTCTGTGTGCCATAGCCTACTACAACGACTTCATTTAAATCATTTATATCTTCTTTTAAAATTACATCAATTACTTTCTTATCATTTTCTGCCTTACCCACGGTAATTTCCTGTTTCGTAAAACTCAGAAACTGAAATACGAGCACGGTCGCCTCGGAAGGTGCATTAATGGCATAATTACCGTTTATGTCAGTAACAGTACCTCCGTTAGCTCCTTTAACAGTTATGCTTACTCCGACCATAGGTGCGCCCTTTTGATCGACAACCTTACCGGAAACCCTGATAGGTGCCACAGTCCTTGTATTTTTCTCTCTTAGCATAATCTTTCCCACATTGGCTGCGGCACCAGCCTGAAGATCAGATGTCATCATTAAAATGAGCGACAAGCTCATGACCGACATAATTTTATTTTTCATATAGGAGCTCCTATACGAACTAATTCCGTAACAATTCATACATTTAATATTTGGTTTTTGGTATAAATAATGTTCTTTAAAATCTCAGTTGTAAGCTTCTCTCCGTGTTTACAACTTTAAATTTTTTAGGGTGTAAAGTTACTTCATACGGCCTCCCTTCTTTAGATTTTGTATTATCCTCTTCCTTATCAAATTTAAATCCGAATCAAGCTTATAAAAATGGATGATTGTTTCTTTTTAATGGATTATTTTCTTATAATAGTATTACAATCAATCATTCACCAGTGATGACAAAGAAGAAAGAAGGTTTTACAGGACAAAGGGCTATTGTACTGCCTCTAAAAGCAGTAGAGAAAATTAATCAAACACCTATCAACAATTTGTTGTATCCAACAGATCTTGGTTATTATCCAAAAGCCGAATTTCATTATCGCCACCGGAAGAATGGTGCTCATCAACATATTTTGATCTATTGTATTGCCGGAAATGGCTGGTGTAAAATAAAAGACAGGGAATTTGTTATACACCCAAATGAATTCCTGGTTATTCCTCGAGGTACACCACATGCTTATGCCTCTGATGAAAAAAATCCATGGACTATATACTGGATGCATTTTAAAGGGAGCACTTCAGATCCAATGGCTGAAGAACTGTTTCAAAAGGTTTTGATGCAGACAAATAAAATCACATTTAGTGATCAGCGCATTAAGTTATTTGATTCCATTTATGACAATCTGGAACAAGGATATGGAAAGCATACCGCTGGCTATGCGAGTATCTTATCATGGCATTTTCTTGGTTCTTTTTTATATGATGACCGATTTTCTCCCACTCCTACGCAAAAAAGTAATGATGTAACGGAAAAAGCAATCGAGTATATGCACAATCATATAACGGAAAGGATTATATTAAAGCAGTTGTGCTCCTATCTTGGTGTTTCTTTATCGCATTTTTCATTATTATTCAAACAAAAAACCGGGTATGCACCTATCGAATATTGTATTTATCTAAAAATTCAAAAAGCATGTCAGCTATTACAATTTTCGTCGCTACGAATTAATGAAATAGCACTAGAGGTTGGAATCAACGATCAATATTATTTTTCAAGACTATTTGCTGACACGATGGGGGTTCCGCCAAAACAATATCGGAAAAACTCCTCCATTGGCAAATAAAAGCCAGGCAAAAGAAGAGATTTGCGGGCGACTGGCTAAACCTGTCCACAATTTTTGAACCTCTGAAGAAAAAAATCATGTCAGAAATATTTAAAAATCATTTAAAAAAATTCATAGGAATAAACGACGAAGACTTCGTCGATATTTTAGCTTTTTTTCAGGTTAAAAAAGTCAGGAAGAAAGAGAATTTAATTGTTGAAGGACAAATTTGTAAATCACATTATTTTGTCCTTAGCGGTTGTTTGCGAAAATTTTTTATAAATGGAAAAGGCATAGAACAAACTACTGAATTTGCGATTGAAACCTGGTGGATTACAGACAATTTTGCTTATGAACGAGGCCTGCCGACCGAATTTTACATCCAGGCAGTAGAAAATTCGGAGATTTTAACCATTCAGCGTGAGTCCCAGGAAAAACTATTAATAAAATTCCCAAAGATGGAACGCTATTTTAGATTTATCTACCAACGCGCTTATGCAGCATCAGAGATACGAATTAAATATCTGTATGACTTAACTAAAGAAGAATTTTATCATCATCTGTGTGAAAACCAACCTGAATTTGTACAACGGATTCCACAATATTTAATCGCTTCTTTTTTAGGATTTACTCCGGAATATTTAAGTGAAATCAGAAGTAAAAAACGTTCTTAAACTGGTTTAAGTTTTTTTCATTTTCTATTTCCGAATTTTGTCTTGTCAATTAAAACAAATTAAAGATGGAAAATAGAATAAACATCAATGAAACTGAGCCTCAGGCATATAAAGCTATGTATGCTTTGGAAGGTTATCTGGGAACAACCCAACTGTCCAAAACACAAAAAGAACTCATAAAAATCCGAGCTTCTCAAATTAATGGGTGTGCATTTTGTATTGATATGCATACAAAAGACGCACTTAAATATGGAGAAAGCACGCAACGCATTTTTCTGCTTAATGCATGGCGTGAGACAGATTTATATACTGAAGAAGAAAAAGTGATTCTGTCGATGACTGAAGAAATTACCTTAATTCATAACCAGGGTCTTTCTGCTGAAACTTACAAAAAAGCAGCAGCGTTTTTTGATAAAAATACCATCGCACAAATTATAATGGCAATCGTAACCATAAACGCATGGAATAGAATTGCAATAAGTACAGAGCTGAAAGTCGAAAAAATAGAACAACTGGAGCAGGTGTAGAAAAAAAAGATTGTTTTACAATCTATACCGAAGCTTAATGTTTCTTCCTATAGCTTTAAGTAGCCCGGGATGATCGCTTACAGTAGCATCAACAGCATCCCAATCCCCTTTTGAATTGCAAACAAGCTGATATTCCATACCATTCAGGTTAATCTGAATGGTATCAGTTTCTTTTGTAATTCCTTTCGTAATTATAATGTAGGTATAGTCCTTATCATCAAAGTTGATGCGCAGTGGTAAACTCATAATGCAAATATAGCGTCCGAATGGTGTTTTTATTGTGTTCAATGTTATTTCATAATAAAAAAATATGCAACAGTTGACAAAGGCTGGCAAAAACCGTTTAAGTCTGCTATATTGGTTTAAGTTTAAAAAACAGTCCAGCATATGACCATCAAAACCACCAAAACTGAAGCAAACGTTGAAGAATTCATTAATGAATTTGCCGCTACACCGCAGAAAAAACAGGACGGATTCGAACTAATGAAATTGATGAAGGAACATACAGGCTATGATCCTAAGATGTGGGGACCGTCGATAATCGGCTTCGGTTCGTATCATTATAAATCCGAAAGAAGCAGACAGGAAGGTGACTGGCCCCTAGTTGGATTCTCCCCTCGGAAAGCGGCCATCTCCTTGTATACTTATAGCGGAGCGCCGGGTCAGGAAGAACTGCTCAAGCAATTGGGGAAGTTTACCATGGGAAAAGGCTGTATCTATGTGAAAAAACTGGCGGACATTAATATAGAGGTACTTAAGGAAATGATTAGCGGAACCATTGATTTCCTTGAGACAAAATATGGCAAACAGTAAACTTACTTAAAACTCATTGGGAGATTAAATTGTGGAAAGCGATTTGACTGTCAAGAAAAAACATTAAATTGTATTACCAAGTAATCAAACACCCCCTGTAATCGCCATGCAAAATGTGTCTGCTTTTTCTCCTCATATCGATGGCGCACTATTTCAGTTATTGGTAAGAATATGCCATTTTTATGATCGATCTCCAGCGATATATACTCACCTGGAACGATGGAGCTGCCCGGATTAAAGGTTATAAGGGAGCAGATGTCATTGGTAAACATAGTTGAACCTATCATAATCACGTACCGGTCCCTTCACCGGGACGGTCACTATATCTGGTTGGAATGTGTATTTACCAACATGTTGGCAGACGAGCATATCAATGCCATAGTATGTAATTTCCGTGATATCAGCAGTCGGATGGTAGCTAAAGCTGAAATTTTACGGCAGAACGCTGCCTTACGAGAGATATCATTGATCAGTTCTCACGAAATAAGAAGACCTGTCGCGTCGATCCTGGGACTAATGAGCCTGATTAAACAAACCTCAGATCCAAAGGAAAAGCAAGGGTTTATTGAAATGGTAGACAAATGTGCACAGGAACTTGATGGTGTCATACATCTAATCAATGATAAGATTAGAGACCTTTATGACAAACCGGAAGATACTTCTATGCTTTAAACAATACACTGTGCAATCATCGCATCATCATGAACTTATTCATTGGTTTACTTGTTTCAAATTTACCAGAAAAATGCCGCCTTGACTACCCGAGAAAGTGAAATCTACTCTGCCTTGAAAACTGCAAATGAAGTGCAGGAAGAAAAACTGGAACTGGAATTAAAAACCCTTGCGGATAAAAAAATACAAAGAAAGGCAGCTTACATATCTGCCAATCCACGCAGCAGTTTCAGTGTTAGCCTGGTGAGTGATGATTATAATTCCTGGTACTGTCCACTTACTACGCTGTTTAAATCATAGGTCCTAAACAGGTATATCAAAAGGTGTACAAAGGACCACGGACCCTATGAGCTCCCTTTAAACTCCCTATTATGGAGCTTTAAACACCCTTTCGTACTGGGAGGCTGGTCGAAGGAATCACTTTGTAAGTCTGGCATGGCCATTCCCAGCTCAGCGGTACCTCCTCCCTACTTTATTGGTCTTTACACTATTGAAGTACCAACCAGGTACCTAGCGGGTACCTACAAGCTACTTAGTGGTATTAAACACCACTTTGAACCATACATGGCTTTTCTACAACCTTTTACTTATCTAATAAGTCGCATTTTCCCCCTTTACTTGTCATTTCTGCACATCTATAAGTAGCGGATAAACTGTAAATTTGAATAAAAACAGAAAGTACTTATGGCAACTCAAATTTTTGTGAACTTATCGGTTAAAGATCTCAACGCATCTGTAGCGTTTTTCACCAAACTTGGTTATTCTTTTAATCCGAAATTTACTGACGAGAAAGCAACCTGCATGATTATTAGCGATACCATTTACGTGATGCTGCTTACAAAACCATTTTTCCAAACTTTTACTAAAAAGGAAATTGTGGATGCCCACAAAGCGATAGAATGCTCTATTTGCTTATCTGCAGATAGTAAAGAGGCCGTTGACGAAATAGTGGACAAAGCACAAGCAGCAGGTGCTACGATACCTAATCCGGCCACCGATTATGGCTTTATGTATCAGCACAGCTTTGAAGACCTTGATGGTCACCATTGGGAATTTGTATGGATGGATCCTAAGGGTGCACCGGAGCACCAATAAAAAGAAAAAACTATGGAAAAAAACAAATTAATAAGAATGGACAATGTTGGCATTGTTGTGGAATCGCTCGATAATGCCATCCCATTTTTTATAGAGTTAGGCCTTAAGCTTGAAGGTCGAGCGACCATTGAGGGTGAATGGGCCGGACGTGTTACCGGATTGGGCGATCAGTGCGTAGAGATTGCCATGATGGTTACCCCTGACGGTCACAGCCGTTTAGAGCTTTCCCAATTTCTCAGCCCAACTACTGTTTCCGACCACCGTACAGCTCCTGTCAACACGCTAGGTTATTTACGTGTGATGTTCACCGTTGAAGACATTGACGAGATGGTATCCAGGCTCAGCAAACATGGGGCTCAACTCGTTGGTGAAGTGGTTCAATATCAAAACGCTTACAAGCTGTGCTACATTCGCGGAGTCGAAGGGATTCTGATCGGTCTGGCTGAACAGCTGGGTAATAAATAGGTTGAAAGATTCTATGTGTTAACCGAGTGCTAACTCAGTTAACACATTCTTCTCAGTCATTCTGTGTTGTAACCGCAGCCCTGCTTGGGATAAATAGTGGTATCTTAATTAACAATCTCCCTTCCAAATCTATATATTTAGGGCTCCCTCACGACCAATATCAAGCTTTTGGCCAGAAACTGCACTTGCAGCAACTTTTAAAAAGGTAATTAATTTATTTGATTTATTATCCCAATAATGACCTTCTGAAGGTATGACTTTTAAAATCCTAATGCTTGGATCTTCTTTTCCCTTTTCAAACCATCCATCCATCATTTTATTCCAGTACTTTTCTATCCTGGACTGATCCTTAGAAATTTCTGCTATTCCATTTACACTAAGAAAATTGTAATTACTAATATCCGAGTATAAAATACTGATTTGATCGCTTTTTTGGAGATTTTTATAAGTTTCACTTTCTGAAGAAAACAGGAACCATAAACTCCCTTCATCGTCTACTTCCTGCCTGCTCATAGGCACAGCATGAAGGTTAGAAACTTCAGAAGTATTGGTACACATCATCCCAATATCAATCTTATCAACTAAGGTTTTTAATTTCTCTATTGCCTCACGATTATCTAAATTCTCTGTACTCATAAATGATGTTTTATAATAAAAAGACTTTCTCAGCACATGAAGTGCCTATTACTATGACACAACAAACAATAGATAAACAAGTAGACAGGATATATGTTTTACCTGGTAAAAATCTCCTCGCTTGCCTTTTCAAATAGCGCAGGCATTCTTGGCAATCCTTATTTACTCCCTTCAACTAGATAAAATCACAAACCAGAAAGCACAGGTACGCTACTTGCGGCAATCACTTTCCACTGCTGGTCAACAAATTTCCAAACCCGCGTAAACTTCACATGGGTTTCAAATTCCTGCTTTAAATAGCTGCCATTAATCGTTTTGGATACGGTTACTACTGCCGTATCTGCGAAAAATCTGATATTTTGATCTGAAATCCCTATAGCAGTAATCTTTAACTCCCCACTGATGTGCGGAGCAAGGTCATCTTTTTTGGAAACAATCATGCCCAGGTGGTTAACAAACACCAGCTCATCATGCAACAATTGATCTAGTATTTCCACGTCACTGCGGACAATGGCATCCACAATCTTTTCTTCTAATTTGAGAATTTCGTTCATCCTTGCTTGAATTTGTACAGTTTGTGATCTTACTGCTTAATGCTAAAACTTAAAGTTATAGAAAAAAGGGCGTTTTTCAGCAATATGACCAGGGTTGTCAAAGGAAGAAAAACGGCCTCCGCCAAAACTATAAAAATTGACCTGTAAACAACATTACAAATTGGCTTCTTATGACAAACATTTTAATACTGAACCTGTTACTACTATTAAGGGATTAAACAATTACAACAATGCGATGACGGTTATATTGCGGTATTTACAAATACCCACGTCATAACTTGATCACAAAGAATGAGACAATTAACAGCCAGAGTATGAAACATTTCATGGTCACCATGTCAATGCTAGAGAATCCCGATACTTAAATTTTTAGTTACTAAATTCTTCATATCATGAAAATTGGCATATATAGCATTCTTACTTTCTTAATTTTTGGATCATGTTATTATGTAGCAACGAACATGAAAAGTCCGCAACTTGCTTATGCAATAGGATTAACAATGATTTGCTTATGTCTCTATAATATGATTCGACACAAAAAAAAAGCCGCTCAAAAAAAATACAGAGAGCAAATGTTTCTGCAGCATATGCGAATGACACATAAAAACCAGTGGTATTACTGATGCTGAGCTTTTACAAGAAAGAGGTTTGAATAAACTCTTTCATAATCTAAGTCGTAGAAAAACTTCGAATTCTTTTATGCTGTCCACACCGATCTGCCCGCCGTGTCCTTTGATTAGAAATCGTCGCACAAATACACCCTGTTTTTGTCGTAAATAACCCCTGCATATTTCCTTGGCAACCGTCATCTTTACAATAGAAAACCAAGTTTGAATTTAAATATAACTATGAAAGCAATTAATCCCTGGATCAACTTCAATGGAAACGCAGAAGAAGCCTTCCATTTTTACAAATCAGTCTTTGGCGGAAAATTCACAAAGGTCATTCGTTTCAAAGATTTAGCTAGTGATGAATTTCCAGTGTCAGAAAATGAAGCAGACAAAATCATGCATATTTCCCTGCCTATAGGGAAAAATAATGTATTGATAGCAAATGACGTTCCCGAAATAATGGGAAGAACGAACGAAAACGAGAACCGATCTAAAATTGCTATAAATGCAGAAAGCCGTGAGGAGGCAGATAAAGTTTTTAGCGGACTATCGGCCGGAGGTGATGTCGAAGGTCCCATCGGTGACACACCTTGGGGAACATACGCCGGAATGTTCAGAGACAAGTACGGAATTGAATGGATCGTGGAATTTGACGAAAATGACCATTGACAAAATTAACATCAAAACTCAATTATGAGCGTGGGAAGAGAGTTCTTAGCGTATGCTAATGTCCAAAGCTCTTTGTGTTTGCATTCGTGGCCGGTAATTTGCGCGAGCATTTAATGCCATTTAATCCTGAATAATTTGAAAATACCATGCTTTCTTTTATGCTCAGTATTACTGTTAATAGTAACGGGTTGCTCCCACTATATGGTGAATCAACAAGGGTATATCCGGCCACCTCAGCATTACAAATTTTCCTATAGCAGGAAAGCCAGCCGGCTATTAAATATCCAAATTATTGACACCACCTGTATCTATGTACTTCAAAACAGCAATTATTACCGGCATACTGATGAGTATAAAAATGACAACAATTACATTCGGTTTTATGCAGATGGAAGATTTAAACAGCAGGGATTTAAAACAGCTTTTACCATTGAGCAGGTCAATAATAACAACAGTGGAATTGTTGGATTTTATCTGCTAAACGGCAATGTTTTGAAACTACAGTTTTATACCGATTTGAATGGAGGATCAGACCAACTGGAATTTGGTATGGTAGATGAGGGGGGAAATCTGGTCTTGTTGCATGAAAATCCTAGAACAAATTTTTGCTTGGGCTATTCGGAAAAAGGAATTCGTAAGAAAATCAGTAATTCCTATTTTAACCCAAAGGTTTACCGAAAAGTCAAACCGGAAGGTTTGACTTACACCAGCCCGGATTGGTAAATGGGGACAAAATCACTTAGTAATCAGCTAATCTGCATGACTTTTAGTAGGACTATTAAAGTTAGCTTTAAGGAAGTTAGCGCAAAGGCTAATTTTTTCAATTCATTTAAAACCAATAAATTATGAAAAAGTTATTATTTGTTTTGTTCCTCTCTTTTGCCTGTTCCAGTATCTATGCTCAGGTAAAAGCAAACTCCAATTCTACCGTATACTGTAACGGTGATTCTTATGGATACTATATTGACGAGATTCCGGGCGCGGTTTCTTATACCTGGTCGGTTCTGGGCTGGGCCGGTGGGGCAACGATCTGGCCGGGATGGGATACTGCTATTGACATTACTTACTCAAAAGCTGGTATATATGATGTGATATGTACGGTTGAAATGAGCAGTGGCCCCGACCTTGTATATGGGCTTGCTGTCGATGTTTACGAGGAACCGTGGATGTTCACAACGAACACTAGGTAGCTAGACAGCAAAAACCCATCTGAATCATACTTCAGATGGGTTTTATTCATTTTCATCTAGTGTTATTTTGTGCGTTTACTTTCCGATACAGAACTTGCTAAAAATGTTCTCTAACAGATCGTCTGTAGTAACTTGCCCTGTGATCTCGCCAAGATAATATAACGCCTGCTTAATATCCATAGCTAAAAAATCAGATGTAACCGGATTATTTAGTCCCTCAGCTACGCTATTTAAAGCCGCTCTGGTCCTTTGCAAAGCCTCAACATGCCTGATATTAGTTACCATGGTATGNTTATCCGACAGTTTATCTCCTACTGCTGTATCATACAACAACNGNTTCAACTCCTCNATCTGCTGATGTTCCTTAGCAGAAATAGCAATAAAACTAATGTCAGAAGGTAACTTCAGTTCCTTTAACCTATCGCTGTAAGAAAGGTCCATTTTATTGGCTACTGCTAAAAATGGGAATCCAGGTTTGTGTAAGCGCTGAATATCTTCCTCAATCTCCTCTGAGGTAAGGTTAACCACGTCGAATAAATAAACCAACACGGCCGACTGGTTAATCTTTTGCATAGTCTTCTCTACACCAATCGCTTCAATCGTATCTGTAGCTTCGCGAATACCAGCAGTATCAATCAATCTGAAATTGATACCATTAATATTCAAAACCTCTTCAATTGTATCTCTTGTTGTACCGGCAATTTCACTTACGATCGCCCGATCTTCATTCAATAGTGCGTTTAACAAAGTCGATTTACCTGCATTTGGTCTGCCGGCAATAACGGTATTGATACCAAGCTTAATTACATTTCCCAATTCAAAAGAACGGATCAGTTTATTTAACACCACCGTGATCTTCTCTATCAATGTCTGTAACTGGTCTCTGTTAGCAAATTCGACATCCTCCTCTGCAAAGTCTAGCTCCAGTTCAATCATGGAAGCGAAATGAATCAATTGCTCACGCAATACATTTAACTCCGTACTAAAACCGCCCCGCAGCTGATTCATAGCTACACTATGGGCTGCAGCCGAATCAGAAGAGATCAGATCAGCAACGGCCTCAGCCTGTGAAAGATCTAAGCCACCATTTAAAAACGCCCTTAAAGTAAACTCACCCGGTTTAGCTGCCGAAGCACCTTTTCTGATCAGTAAACTAATAATCTGCTGAATAATATAGTTAGAACCATGACAGGAGATCTCCACTACATTTTCCTTAGTATAAGATTTTGGCGCTACAAATAAGCTAACAAGAACCTCATCTATAACCACATTACCATCTTTAATTAAACCAAAATGTATGGTATGTGAATCCTGCTTAAGTAAGTCTTTTCCGCTAAAAACTGAATTAGTGATAGCAATAGCATCTTTTCCTGAAAGGCGGATTACACCTATAGCACCCACTCCGGGTGGCGTAGATAAGGCAACTATAGTCTCGTTTGTAATCATGGGCAATCTTTGTTAAGTTTGATTTGTGGCACAAAATTAGCCAAACATTCGATACCTTTTATAGTTTACCGTTCCAAAACCAAACAAATTACGAATGAAAGACATGCCCCTTACCGTAAAAAGGTCAATTGAACTACTCGGAATTGCCCTCATTGGTGCCACCTTAGTCATTGCAAGTGACATCATTATGCCTGTTATCATGGCCTTCTTTATCAGCATTTTGTTGCTGCCGGTTTACAGGTTCTTAATCAACAAAAAATTCCCGGAAATAGCCGCTATCCTACTGCCCATCCTTTTACTGGCTATATTTTTAGGGCTGATTGTCTGGTTTTTCTCTGCTCAGGTTGGTATGCTTGTTGAAGATTTCCCGGAAATCAAGAAAAATGTGAGCTCCCATTTAAATGCAATCAGTAGATGGATTAGCAGCATCAGCGACTTCTCAACCACCGAGCAAGTTAAATTTATAAACGACAAAAGTAATGACCTGTTGGGGATGGCCGGAAAAGCCGCCAGTGGGGCCGCTGTGACCTTAAGCTCCATATTTGTATTTATGGGCTTACTTCCCATTTATATTTACTTAATGCTCTTTTATAAGGACATTTTACTGCGTTTCATTTTTATGTGGTTTAAAGCAGACCACCATCCCAAAGTAAAAGACGCGATTTACGAAACAGAAGCTATTATCAAAAATTACCTGATAGGTTTACTTATTCAAATTACCTATATGACCATCTTGCTTGGTGGAATTTTACTGCTCATAGGGATAAAACACGCCCTGCTAATAGGTGTAATATTTGCCATTCTAAACCTGATACCTTATGTAGGTGCGTTAATTGGCAACATTATAGGTGTACTGCTTACCTTAACCTCCTCTACTGAATTATGGCCGGTAATTACTGTTTTGGGCGTTATAGCGATAGTTCAGTTTTTAGACAACAATATCCTCATGCCTAGAATTGTGGGCTCCAAAGTAAAAATAAATGCCTTATTCGCCATTTTAGGTGTGATCATAGGCGGACATATTGCCGGGGTCGCCGGGATGTTCCTCGCCATGCCCATTATTGCTGTACTAAAGGTTATTTTTGATAGAACAGTAATCTTTAAACAATGGGGTGTTCTATTGGGGGATGAAAGGCCAGCTAAAAGTCCGATGACATTCGCATCCTTCAGGAAAAAGAAACCAGTTCCTGCAAAGCCGGGGGTAGAAAAAACAAAAGAGAAGGATTAACCCTTCTCTTTTGTTTTTTTATGCATCCAGAATCTATTTTGCTTCGCAGCTTCTTCAATGTCTGAATCTCTAAATTGTAAGTCTATTACATTCTTTCCGGAACCGTAATTCCTAAAATACGCATACCATCTTTCAATATGTTAGCTGTCACAAAACTCAAATTCAAACGATGTTTTTTAACCGCTTCATTCTCTTCTTTGATAATGGGTGGCGTTTCATGGTAGAACTTATTGAACATCTTAGCTACCTCATACAAATAATTCGCTAAAATAGCCGGACTATGCGTTCTGGCAGCCGTTTGGATCTCTGATGGATACTTAGCATGCAACATAATCATTTCAAGCTCTGTAGGTGTAATCGCTGCATCAGCAACACCTGCATAAGCAAAGTCATAACCAGCTTTCTGCAATAGTGATTTAATCCTCGCGTGTGTATACTGTATAAACGGACCTGTATTCCCCTGGAAATCTATCGACTCTGCAGGATCAAATAACAAACGTTTTTTAGGTTCTACCTTCAATAAGAAGTATTTTAAAGCACCCATGCCAATATTATAGTATAGGCTTTTCTTTTCCACCTCATCAAAATCGTTCACTTTACCCAATACTTCTGTCTTAGCTCTTGCTGTTTCAATCATCTCTGCAACCAAATCATCAGCATCAACAACAGTCCCTTCCCTCGATTTCATTTTACCACTTGGTAAATCAACCATACCGTATGACAAATGATGCAAGCCGCTAGCCCAGCTTTTGCCCAGTTTCTCCAGAATTAGGAATAACACCTTGAAGTGATAATCCTGCTCATTACCTACCACATAGATAGACTCGTCCATCTTGAAGTCATCATATTTCATCTGAGCAGTACCCAAATCCTGGGTGATGTATACCGAGGTACCATCTGCACGCAAAACAAGCTTCTGGTCTAAACCATCTGCAGTTAAGTCAATCCATACCGAGCCATCAGGCTTTTTAAAGAAAACGCCTTTAGCCAATCCCTCATCAACCGTATCCTTACCCAATAAATAGGTATTACTCTCGTAATAATATTTATCAAAATCAACGCCCAGATTCTTATATGAAACAGCGAAACCGTCATATACCCAACCGTTCATTGTCTTCCAAAGCTCAATCACTTCCGGCACTCCGGCTTCCCAGTCCTGAAGCATTTTTTGCGCTTCCTTAATTAAAGGCGCATTTTTCTTTGCTTCTTCTTCCGTTTGTCCTTCAAGCTTTAAAGCCTCAATTTCTTTCTTGTACTCCTTGTCGAAAACTACGTAATACTTACCCACAAGATGATCGCCTTTCATTAACGAGCTTTCAGGCGTTTCGCCATTACCCCATTTTTGCCAGGCCAGCATTGACTTACAAATGTGAATACCTCTGTCATTTACCAGGTTCACTTTGATCACATCATAACCACTGGCTTTAAGCAATTCAGCAACAGAGTAACCTAATAGGTTGTTCCTTACGTGACCTAAGTGCAAAGGTTTATTTGTGTTTGGCGATGAATATTCAACCATCACCTTTTTACCATTTGGCTTGAAAGTGCCAAATTCAGGGTTTAACAAAGAAGT
>Ga0065714_10000032_pt1 | contig 24299 bp, 15 predicted proteins | sample MisRhiReplicate2_FD_59101 | JGI IMG/M metagenome (GOLD analysis project Ga0065714, IMG submission 59101) | Miscanthus rhizosphere microbial communities from Kellogg Biological Station, MSU, sample Rhizosphere Soil Replicate 2: eDNA_1 v2... | ecosystem: Host-associated > Plants > Roots >... | reverse complement strand
TGCCCACCGGCCGCTGAAGAACGGGGCTCGGGCCAGACGTAACCGATGACCAGGACTTTGGTTGCGTGGGGCTGGGTCATGAACCGGTATTCCTTGATGTAGGTAGATGGGCGCGAGAGAGGGGGCGCCATTAAATCACAGCAGACCGAACTGAAGTTCACCTCACGGGAATGGAACCCTGTCCTAGATTCAGCCGTATAGGTCCGGTAATGCGCTTGTTTCCGGCTTCCTTCAACATTGCGCGTAGATGGGAGAGATTGGCTTGAAAAGCCGGAGCATTCGTCACCGACTGACTCAGTAACGAAGTAACAACGGCTTGGGAGTCAGCATTAAGTAAACCGGGCGCCTCGTTTAGAAACGGCACGATGTCACCCTCCGATGGGTTGAGCAGCACTCCGACATCTTTACCGGCAAGCCTGCTGGAGGGGGCAATATACTCACTACCCTTGGCCAGATTGAGCAATTCGGATACTTCCGTGTCACCCAGCCCCGAGGACTTANTAAGACTTTTGTCTGCGTAGAAAAAATCCAGAGTGCCTGGCCCGCCATGAGACATTTCGTGCACCAATATGTCAGCGATTCTGCTGTCGTCGTATTTCATGCGTCGGTAGTAATGATTTAGTTGGTCGGCATAGAACACTATGAATTGTTCGTGTGCTTGATCTGCCTTCGTAGAGGCTTGCCAAGCCTTGTAGCGATTGGTGTAAAGTCCGCCCATTACATCCCCTGCGCTGGATCCATCAACCATGAAGTTACTGATCGAGACAGTCTTGAGATCGTCTCTCATGATTTTGAGACCGTCCAGATACCATTCGATCACCTCATCCGAGTCCGAACCGAAGAACGCCTTGAGTACGAATTTGCTGTCGCCGTCGTGAATTCGCTTGCCCAGTACGTCAATTGCAAAGTCGATTTTTCGGCCCGCAATGGGTAACGCGTTGGTGATGACGGTTCGTGCATAGCTTTTAGGCATGACTCGATGCAAGCCGGGTACTCGCACCAAATCATTGGTGACACGAAAGTTCTTCAAAGCGGGGCCCCACGGTTCGCCAGTCCGCAGATTGAGGGCATACCACTGGTGCTTGTGGCGAATAGCCAAAATTGAGACAGCTTCAGCAGAGTCTCCCAGCGATTGCCATGTACCTTGCCTGACATCCGTACGATTGGCCGCCCTGAACAGGTCATAGGATTGTGCGCGTCCCGTGAGCCGTTGCAGCTGAAACGTCGCGTTGTCCAGGGCAACCGCTCCCTGTTTGCTCAATTTAAGGAAACCCTTTTTAAGCAGATTGACACCACCAAACAACAATTGAGGCGTGCCATCCAAAGGATTGAGGATTGAGAGCGTCACACCGACACCAATCCTGGCCAAGTGGGCGGTTTTTGCGGCCAGGGAGGCGGTCTTGGCNGCTGCGTTCGCAAACTGTGCAGGGACACCGATCACCACCGCGAGAATCGCAAGCCCATCGATGATGCACCCGACGGCACCTTCAGCCTGGCGCGTCTTGTCATCCGAAGAGAGGTCCTCAATGCATTTTTTGAACGGCACAATCAAATCAATGATGAAGGTGCCTATGCGCTCGGCTTTTTCTCGCTCAAGCTCCAGCGCCGTTCTACCCTCGGCATTGCGGTACAGCTCTTCATACGTCGCGAAGGGGCGGTGCTTGAAGATGAAGCGAGCGATAGCCTCAAACTGTTCGGTGCAAAAGCTATGGTATGGACTACTGCGCAAGGGTGGAAGTATCGACGGGGCAGACAGTACTCCGAGTTTTTCGATCACCGCCTTACTGGAAATATCGTCTCGAGGTGCAACTCCCTGACTGTAAGCGACGAAATCAATCGGCAAGTGAAAGGGGGCGACCGCCGGACTTGGGTCAGTCAAGTTCCCCTTGAAGTCCAACCGGGAAGTTGAATTTAATTTGCCCGAGTCGACAAGTAAGCGACCCAGCCTGGTATTTTTTCGACATTCGCCGCGCAGAGTGAACACTTCATAACAGCTGACGCGGCCCTGGTAAGTCGCACAGAGGACTATTCCGTAACGGCAGATGGCCGCGTCTTTGTCGATCTGTCTCTCTGTCCGTTGCGCAGGTTTGGTGTTCACGCCGACAAGACCGACTGAACTGGCTGGCGTGCTGTGCAGGGCCGCTACCGACTCTCGAATCGTATAAAAACTGATTTCGCCCACCTGAAGTGCGATCCGNTCCTGATCGGGCAACTGTGCCAGGGCGAGTTTTATATTAGTGACGACACCGGCTTCAAGTTTTTCATAGTAGGCATCGAATGCGGGCTCAAACAGCTCACTCACGGGATACAACGATGTGATTTGCGGGAAAGACTTATAAATGCTGGTGCCACTTCGGTTCCACTCACCTNATGCAAGATCATCAGACATGTGCAAATCCACCATCGACATCTTTAGTGATGATCCGCGATTGGCGTAAAATCCTTTCCCTGCCTGTACCAGAATTTTTTTGTCGAGATAGTCGCACCCCGGAAGTTCTTTTTGCAACTGTGAAAGTGCGAGGGCCTGCCGGGAAGGCAGGGGGCTGGTGAGTGCATGGATAACACTATCGAAGTGACCGATATATTCGCTGAAGGCGGAAGTNGCAACATGCAATGCGTGTTCATTGTAATTGCCATGCGTATCAGCCGAAATCACTCCATTTAATGCTGCCCAGTTGATAATAGGGTTGATCGCCACAACACTGTGTAGCAGCGAGAGTTCTGAAGTCACAGGCTCAAGCGCCGCAAAGTCCAGCAGCTGACTGTACGTCATCATCCGAGACGATCCGGGGTCATTGAGCTCGGCCAACGCTACGGCCTGACTGAATGTGACCCAGGCCGGGGAGCCCAGTCGCAATGACTCGGGCAGGTCCCTGACGAGAAACTCAGGCGCGATACCCGCAAGGAGGATAAACGAAGCCAGCGGTGTCGCACGGCCTGCCTCTTTGTTCAATCCGGCGAGGTGATCTTCAAGATCCCCACGAACAGCGAGGGGACTACGATCAACGTTACCAGGCTGATAGAGGTCATAGCCTGCGATCTGATTTCGTGTTTGGCCAGCCGATGAATCAAACCCAAGGATGACCGCTGCCAACAGCAACGACTGTACGTGTTCTTTACAGGCGTCTTGTCCATCATGGGTGCCATACCATTCCACAGCGGCGAGGTATTCGCGTCCATATTCTATTGCTCTCTCGGTTTCCAGGATCTGGTCCAGCAGGTAACCGGCTCCCGCTTCCACCTGTTCGATGGATTTATCTGAAATGACTGGTCGAGCGAGCTCCTCCAGAATTTCATGAGGGTGCTTGAACACCTCACGGGTGAGCGCCATCACTCGCTCACGTTCCGCTGCGCTCAGCAAAAACGGGGAGCTTTCAGCGCCCGAGATTGCTTGCCAGTAGTTACCAACCGGAGAGGCATCGGGTAAATCGAGGTGTAGAAACCTGATCAGGTTTTTTGTTTCGCCCACCGTCTTCGGGATATTGAACTGATGGAAGGTTAGCCACTGTTCAACGCTAATAGGGTCGTTGAAGTAAATATAACCGCCCGCCATCTCTGCCAATTCACCTATCACTGATAATGAATGTTCGAGACCAGGAAAATATCTAAATTCATCCCTCAGGCTTATCCAAGGGGTGTGTCGGCGAACATCGAGATCACCGCGCACATTGACTCTAAGGCAAGTTTCTTTGTCAAAAATAGTCAGGGCTTCGCTGAGCTTGGAAAAGTCGGAAGTGTGAACCATTTTTTCCAGAAGCACTCTTCCTGGCTCATAGGCNTCATCAAACGGAGTGCCTGGACGGTGGGGAATATGGATGTTCGAAAGATCAACAGGTTCATTGTCTTCTGCGCCCTGGATGATAATTTCAAGTGCACGAATAAAATCCTCTTGCTCACCTCGAATTGTTTTTGTCAGTTCAAAGTTGTCAGGTGTCGGAGGGGGTGAGGTGATGATGCTGCTCATAAGTAAATCCGTTGACTTTGTGTGGGTTGAAAGTTGGCGGAAATACTCTTTTAATTCGATCTGGGAAGCAAAGAGCGTTGTGTTAGTGCGTATTTCGATAGCGAAGTTTGATGAGTTGTGTTTATTTGCGAAGGCGCACGCTCTAAAGGTAATAAATAGACAATGTTTGCCGGCAGGNGGCAAACTATTGGAGAGAAGAATCAGTTTCAGGGGGAGGTAAGTTATTGATGTTGTATTAAGCGACAGCAAGCGTGGCACTGAGCTGAACGCTCCGGCGGCAGGCGCAAGAAAATGAATGACCAAAAACAGTTAAGGAAACACGACAACTCCACTGAGCAAAACGGTCGAGATTGTCGTGTCTTGATTCACTGACCCAGGGTGGGGGGTAGTGTTCTGCAAAACGCCTCATCGGCGGGTGGTGCCTGATTCGGATACGTATCCGGCAGAACCTTGACCATCGTCGTTTCGATAACGCCGTCTGCGTACTCAGCCTCGAAGAACGCTGCGCTCCAACCCACCTTGGGAGCACGGAGAGTCGCATGGACTTCCGTGGAGGCCGGCAACTGTGCTGCGGTGTAGCGCACGCCGCAGTTGTACCTGAAGTCCCGGGCCTTTGGGTTGTGGGCTGTCCACTGGGTCATCCTGATTGGCATTTCGGACAAGGTCAGTTGCAACGTGGTCGATGTGGCGTCCAGGTGCTGTTCCTGTGCCTTTAACCTCGGTGCGGTATTGCCGGCCTGCCGCCGCTTGATGTAAGGAATCAGGTTCGCTTCAACAAACGCCCGCACATCGTGGGCGGCATTGGGAATGACCCGAAGTGTATTGTCACCCGGCAGATCCATAAGATACTGGCGTGAAGCATCCGGGATGAAGAAGTCATCGCCACTGGCGTTGACGATGTATTTCGGGATCTTCAAGCGGTCGATGTAGCCGGATAGATTTCGATAGTTCATCGGATCTTCGACTTGCAGCAACTTCTTGAACGGCTCGCTCTTGCGTTGGGCGATCACGCCTTGCGAGTGGTAGTCGAAGTACGCCAGAGGCCAGTTACCGCCGTAAGCCAGAGCCGTCTGGTCGAACACTTTGTCCGTATTCAAGACGTCTATGACAAACGGCACGATGCTATCGACGCGTGAGTCCGCAAGGGCAGACAGCCATACCGCCCAACCGCGTTTCGACGCGCCGGTAGCCAGAAAACTCACCACCTGGCCTGGCTGCGTTTCCTTTTGCGCCAGGTCCATGGCCTTGACCAGCGCTTCCATCATTGGCACATGCAGCGACATAAAGGGTTGTTGTTCCGGGGCCTGCATGAATAGGTCCCAGCTGCGGGCAACGCTGTCATCTTCTGTGCGCCGCACGCCGTCATCGCTGTAGGTCAAATACTGGTTAGGGACATTGCTGACAGCCACTACGATCAAACCGGTTTGCCGGGCAATGTTGAGCAGTGTTTGCTGCGAAAAGTTATTGGGTGCTCCCGGGGACCCACCGGGCAAAGGGTTATTAACGCCGTCGTTGGCGACCAGCACGGCGCGCGTCCCCTTTACGTGGTCGGGAATGTACAGGTCGACTCCGTGAATCCAGTCTGCCGGGGCGACTTGACCGCTCTGGCCCCAGGACTGTGACCTCAGCTCGAAGCGCCGGATGTTGACGCCGGGCTGTTGCTCTTGCCCCTTGCTGATGTAGCGCAGCGGTTGCGTCGCTGCGGCTTTGCGATAGCAGCTCAATACTTCGCTGAACGCCTGTCCGCTCTGTTCAAAGCAGTGCTGGGGATTGTCGGAAGAGGCTGACTGGCAACCATATCCGGCGATGAGCATCAACGACAATCCGCTGATTCTCAAATAACGTGCGTAGCGTTCGGTTCGACTCGGCATGGACTCGGTTCCTTATGAGTGGGATCACCGGTCCAATCAAACGCCAGGCGGGCGGCCTTTTCTACTGTCAGAGTTGACAGGTCAGAGCCGAAAAACGCCGAAAAATGCAGCCTTGCGTCGGTTTATGCAGAAATGGAGGGGCCACAGCCCCAGACAACTTTCTCAAGCCAGCATGCCTTTGACCTTGTCGCGCAACTGATCAATAGAGAACGGCTTGCCGATCACCGACATGCCTTCGGGCACATCCATGCTTTCGGCATAACCGCTGGCAAACAGGATGGGCAGCTCGGGACGCAGCATCCGCGCCTGGGTGGCCAATTCACGGCCGTCCATCACCGGCAAACCAACGTCGGTCATCATCAAATCGATGTACTGGTCTTCATCGTTGAGAAACTCCAGCGCCTGTTCGCTGCCATCGGCCTCGAGCACCTTGAACTCGAGTTCCTCCAGCACATCGACAATCAGCATGCGCACGATGGCGTCGTCTTCGACTACAAGGATGATGGACGCGGTGGCGGACATAGTGGGTTCTCAGAGGATGAATTCGCGGTTGTCGGTCGATCGAAATCGCCGGGCTCTTGCTTGAGTAAGTGACGGAACCCGACAAGTTCCCACGCGGTAGAAAAAAGAATAGCCGCCCANGTGCCGGCAAGGATAACCGCTCCTTTGCGGTGGAGCAGTGGAATGTAGGATTTTGCGCGGAAAGGTATCAGATAGTTGGATCAAACCGGCGCTTTTGGGGCAAACTCCTTGGTTTTCAACAGTTCGACAAGGTTTCCCCCCATGACATCCGCGTCTTCGGTTGATGAGCAACGATTCCGCAAACTCCTGAGCCGCAACCTCAGCCTGCCGTTAGGTGTCGGCGTGCTCAGTGCAGTGTTCTTTGTTTCGCTGATTACTTACCTTCTGTCGATGATCCAGTGGGTCGAGCACACTGACCGGGTGATCAATAACGCCAATGAATCGATCAAGCTGACCGTCGATTTGGAAACCGGTATGCGCGGCTTCCTGCTCACTGGCGACGAGCACTTCCTTGAACCNTACGAAACGGCCAAGCCGCGAATCGCTGTCGCCCTCAATACCTTGCTCGACCTGACCGCGGACAACCCGGTGCAGACCGANCGTCTGCACCGGCTCCAGGCCTTGCAGAATGAGTGGGCCACTTACGCGCAGTCCCTGATTGAATTGCAGCGATCCAGCGGCGATTACCGCAGCGCGGTCAAGGCCGGGCGCGGCAAGCGGCTGACCGATGAGATCCGCAAGCAATTCGAAGACGTGATCGACATGGAGCAACAGTTGCGCACCACGCGCAACGAAGAAGTGCGCCGTACCACGATCTGGAGCATCAGCCTTTACCTGTTATTCATCGCCGGGATCAGCGCCTTGCTGGCCTATATTGGTCGTCGGGATTTGCTCAATCTTTCGCAAAACTACAGCGCCACCCTCGCCAGGCAACAGGCCAGTGCCCAGCGTCTGGAACAGCAAGCCTGGCTGCGCAATGGCCAGACTGAACTGGCCGAACAAGTGCTGGGGCAACTGTCGCTGAATCTGCTGGGTCGCAACATTCTGCAGTTCTGCGCGCAGTACCTGGGCACCGCCGTCGCCGCCATTTATGTCCGCGAAGACCATGGCGGTCTCAAGCGCATTGCTTCTTACGGTTTCTCCCGCGAGCAGGAAGCGCGCGAACAGCAGATTTACAGCGATGAAGGCATTGTCGGCCAGGTAGCGCACCAGGCTCGCTTGATCCGTCTCGATGACGTACCGAGCGGTTACTTCAAGGTCAGCTCCGGCCTGGGTGAAGGTCTGCCGCACAGTGTGCTGGTGGTGCCGACCAGTGATGACGATCGGGTCAACGGTGTGATCGAGCTGGGTTTCCTGCGCCCGCTGACGGACCGCGATGTCGAATTGCTTGAACTGATTGCCGGCAACATCGGCACGTCCATCGAGGCCGCTCGCTATCGCCAGCGCCTGCAGGAAGTGCTGGCTGAAACCCAGCAGCTCAATGAAGAGCTGCAAGTCCAGCAGGAAGAACTCAAGACCGCCAACGAAGAGCTGGAAGAGCAGTCGCGGATTCTCAAGGAATCTCAGGTGCATCTGGAGACCCAGCAGGTCGAACTTGAACAAACCAATGAGCAACTCGCCGAACAGGGTCAGATCCTGGCGGACCAGCGCGACGCCATGGACCTGAAGAACACCCAGCTCAATCAGGCCCAGATCCAGCTCGAAGAACGCGCCGAAGAGTTGCAGCGCTCGAGCAAGTACAAGTCTGAATTCCTCGCCAACATGTCCCACGAGTTGCGCACGCCGCTGAACAGCTCGTTGATCCTGGCCAAGTTGCTGGCGGAAAACCCTCAGGAAAACCTCAGTGCCGAGCAGGTCAAGTTTGCCGAGTCGATCTATTCCGCCGGCAATGATTTGCTCAACTTGATCAACGACATTCTCGACATTTCCAAGGTCGAGGCCGGCAAGCTTGAGATGCGACCGGAAAACACCAGTGTCGCGCGCCTGGTGGATGGTTTGCGCGGGATGTTCCAACCCCTGGCGACCGACAAGAAACTGGATTTCCANGTCGANGTGCAGGCCGGTGCGCCGATGATGATCTTCACCGACCGCCAGCGTCTGGAGCAGGTGATCAAGAACCTGCTGTCCAACGCGGTGAAATTCACCGAAAAAGGCGAAGTCAGCCTGACAGTTGCCAGTCAGCCCGCCGACGGTATTGCCTTTATCATTCGCGATNCGGGGATTGGCATTGCCGCGGATCAGCAGGACGGTATTTTCGAAGCNTTCCGCCAGGCCGATGGCACCACCAATCGTCGTTACGGCGGCACCGGCCTGGGCTTGTCGATTTCCCGTGACCTGGCCGCTTTGCTCGGCGGCTCCATCAGCGTCACCAGCGAGCCGGGGCAGGGCAGTGTGTTCACCCTGGTGTTGCCGCAGCAATACGTTGAACCGGGCGAAGAGCCTGTCGAACCGATGAGAGCCACGCCGGTTGCCATAACACCGAGAGTAACGCCCGCCGCGCCGGTGCCGTTGATTGCCGAAGTCGATATTCCGCGTTTCGACGACGATCGCACCAAAGCGCCATTCGCCACGCGTTGCATTCTGGTGGTGGAAGACGAGCCGAACTTCGCCAATATCCTTTACGACCTGGCGCATGAGCTGGGTTATCAGTGCCTGGTGGCGCACGGGGCGGACGAGGGTTACGACCTGGCCAGGGAATTCATCCCGGACGCCATTCTGCTGGACATGCGTCTGCCGGATCATTCCGGGTTGACTGTGTTGCAACGCCTGAAGGAACACGCCGAAACCCGACACATTCCGGTGCATGTGATTTCCGTGGAAGACCGGGTCGAAGCCGCGATGCACATGGGGGCCATTGGTTACGCGGTCAAACCGACCACCCGCGAAGAACTCAAGGACGTGTTTGCCCGCCTTGAGGCCAAGCTGACCCAGAAAGTCAAACGCGTCCTGCTGGTCGAAGACGATGATTTGCAGCGCGACAGCATTGCCCGGCTGATCGGTGACGAGGACATCGAGATCACTGCCGTTGGCCTGGCACAAGATGCGCTGGACCTGCTGCGCACGACGATTTTCGATTGCATGATCATCGACCTGAAGCTACCGGACATGCTCGGCAACGACTTGCTCAAGCGCATGTCCACGGAAGATATCTGCTCGTTCCCTCCAGTGATCGTCTACACCGGGCGCAACCTGACCCGGGACGAAGAGGCCGAGCTGCGCAAGTATTCGCGCTCGATCATCATCAAGGGGGCGCGCTCGCCAGAGCGTTTGCTCGATGAGGTGACACTCTTTCTGCACAAAGTCGAATCCGGGTTGTCCCATGAACGCCAGAGAATGCTCAAGACCGCGCGCAGCCGCGATAAGGTCTTCGAGGGTCGTAAGGTGCTGCTGGTGGACGACGATGTACGCAACATCTTCGCCCTCACCAGTGCCCTGGAGCAAAAGGGTGCAGTCGTGGTCATCGGCCGGAACGGCCGTGAAGCGATTGAAAGACTGAATGAAGTCGAGGACATCGATCTGGTGTTGATGGACGTGATGATGCCGGAGATGGATGGCTACGAAGCCACTATCGAGATCCGCAAGGACCCGCGCTGGCGCAAGCTGCCGATCATTGCGGTGACGGCCAAGGCCATGAAGGACGATCAGGAGCGCTGCTTGCAAGCGGGCTCCAACGATTACCTGGCCAAGCCCATCGACCTGGATCGCCTGTTCTCGCTGATTCGCGTGTGGTTACCGAAGATGGAACGCATTTAGTGGAAAAGAACACTGAAATCGAATTGCGCTTGTTGATCGAGGCGATATACCTCAAATACAGCTATGACTTTCGCGATTACTCCGGTGCTTCGATCAAACGCCGGGTCAATCACGCGTTGAGCCAGTTCGAGTGCACGACCATTTCAGCGTTGCAGGAAAAGGTCCTGCACGACCCGGCGGCATTCATGCAGTTGTTGCAACTGCTGACGATCCCGGTCAGCGAAATGTTCCGCGACCCTTCGCATTTCCTGGCGATTCGCAGGGAAGTGGTGCCGCTGCTCAAGACTTACCCCTCGATCAAGATCTGGATTGCCGGTTGCAGCACCGGTGAGGAGGTCTATTCGATGGCCATTCTGCTGCGCGAAGAAGGCTTGCTCGATCGCACCATCATCTACGCCACCGACATCAATCCGCGCTCGCTGGATAAAGCCAAGCAAGGGATTTTCTCCATGGAGAGTGTCCGCGCCTACACTCATAACTACCAGCAGGCAGGTGGCCAGGGTTCGTTCGCCGAGTACTACACGGCGGCTTACGGTTACGCCATTTTCGACAAGACCCTGTGTGAGAACGTGACCTTCGCCGATCACAGCCTGGCGACTGACAGTGTTTTTTCAGAAACTCAATTGATTTCGTGCCGTAATGTTTTGATTTATTTCAATAAAAAGCTTCAGGATCGTGCTTTCGGTTTGTTCCATGATTCCCTTTGCCATCGAGGATTTCTGGTGCTGGGCAGCAAGGAAACCCTGGATTTCTCGTCTTACGGCAACCAGTTCGAACCGTTGGTCAAACAAGAACGGGTCTACCGAAAATCATGAACAGTGCAGCGGATCTGCCTTCTATAGAGGCTATTGTGATCGGCGCCTCGGCCGGCGGAGTGGAGGCATTGCTGAATATCCTCGGCTCACTGCGAGAAGGCTTCAAACTGCCGATCATTGTGGTTTTGCACTTGCCGGACGTACGTCGCAGTCATCTGGTCGAGGTGTTCGCACGGCGNGTAGCCATGCCTGTGCGGGAAGCCTGCGACAAGACGCTGGTCGAAGCGGGAACGCTGTATTTCGCGGCTCCGGGTTATCACTTGTCGGTGGAGCAGGACCGCAGTTTTTCCTTGAGCCTGGAAGCCCGCGTGCATTATTCGCGACCGGCCATCGATTACCTGTTCGAGTCAGCCGCCGATGCCTACGGTTCAACGCTGGCCGCGGTGTTGTTGACCGGCGCCAACCGTGATGGTGCCCGCGGCCTGGCCCAGGTCAAGCGTCGTGGAGGCATGACCATCGTTCAGGACCCGGACGAAGCCCAGGTCGCGACCATGCCCCGGGCGGCGCTTGATATACACCAGCCGGACCATATTCTCCCTATTCGCGGCATCGGCCGTCTGCTTGTCGAGCTGGAACGAATCGCATGCTAAGTAATATCCAGGCCAAACTGCTGATCGTCGACGACTTGCCGGAGAACTTGTTGGCGCTCGAAGCGTTGATCAAGCGCGAAGACCGTATCGTCTATAAAGCCTTGTCCGCCGACGAAGCCTTGTCGCTGTTACTGCAACACGAGTTCGCCATGGCCATTCTCGACGTGCAAATGCCCGGCATGAACGGCTTCGAACTGGCCGAGCTGATGCGCGGTACGGAAAAGACCAAGAACATTCCGATCGTGTTCGTCAGTGCGGGCGGTCGTGAACTGAACTACGCGTTCAAGGGCTATGAAAGCGGCGCCGTGGATTTCCTCTACAAGCCGCTGGATATCCATGCGGTCAAGAGCAAGGTCAACGTGTTCGTCGAACTGTATCGCCAAAGCAAGGCGATGAAACAGCAGGTCGAAGAGCTGGAGCAAAGCCGCCGCGAGCAGGAAGCGCTGCTCAAGCAGTTACAGAGTACCCAGCTGGAACTGGAGCAAGCGGTGCGCATGCGCGATGACTTCATGTCCATCGTTGCCCACGAAGTCCGCACGCCACTCAATGGCCTTATCCTCGAAACCCAGTTGCGCAAGATGCACCTGGCCCGGGACAACGCGGCGGCGTTCACCCTGGACAAAATGCACGCGATGGTCGATCGCGATGAGCGGCAGATCAAAAGCCTGATTCGCTTGATCGAGGACATGCTCGATGTGTCGCGCATTCGCACGGGCAAGTTGTCGATCCGACCGACGCGCTTCGATCTGTCGGCGCTGGTTCGCGACTTGTTGCAGAACTTTGCACCNCAGATCGATGCTGCCGAGTCCTCGGTCACCCTGGAGGCCGAGCAACCGGTGCTGGGCAGCTGGGACGAATTTCGCATTGAACAGGTGATGTCCAACCTGCTGACCAATGCTTTGCGCTACGGCGCCAAGAGTCCGATCACCGTTAAGGTGTACAGTGAGAGCGGTCAGGCTTGGGTGGAAGTGCGCGATCTGGGGATCGGCATCGGCGAAGAGAACCAGAAGCGTATTTTCCAGCAGTTCGAACGCGTCACGGCTAAACACGCTGTCGCGGGGCTGGGCCTGGGGTTGTTTATTTCCGAGCAGATTGTGGCCGCCCATGGCGGTTTTATTACCGTCGAAAGCCGGATTGGCGAAGGCGCCTTGTTTCGCGTTTGTCTGCCGCNGTAGGAAAACAGCCAGATAAACGCAACCTCTGATCGACCCCACGGTCGTATCAGCAGCTATTGACCGAACAAAGGCTTCCCATGAGTGAAGATGCACAAGACGTCGTATTGATCGTCGAAGATGACCCNTCGATTTTGATGGTGCTGTCNGCCTATCTGTCGGGTGAGGGCTACCGGGTATTGCAGGCCGAAAACGGCGAGCAGGCCTTCGAAATTCTGTCGAGCAAACCGCACCTGGACATGATGATCACCGATTTCCGCCTGCCGGGCGGNATCTCTGGCGTGCAGATTGCGGAACCTGCNGTGAAGCTGCGACCGGANCTCAAGGTGATCTTTATCAGCGGTTATCCGCAGGAGATCCGCGAGACGGACAGCCCGATCACCCGTAAGGCGCCGATCCTGGCCAAGCCGTTTGATCTGGATGTGCTGCAGGAGCTTATGCAGGAAATGCTCTCGTAAGACCTGTCGGGGGATTTCGGCACCAAACCTTCAGGTGGGGGCAGCCGTGAACTGCGATCTTTTGAAATACTTGAAAAATCAGAAGATCGCAGACGCGGCGGATGCGACTCACCAGTGGGAGAGTGCACCCATCAAGCGAAGCTCATCCTGGATTCAATCGTCGACGTCAATTCAAGCAGCTGCGCGCAGAGATCTGTGTACTCAGTGGAACAGCTTATGACTTCACCCAAAAAGTCTGAGTTGTCTTGAGGGATATCCGTGACGCGCTCTCCAGGTTGTTTCGTATATCGATAATCTCGCACGTCGATTCCGAGCTCGGCCGCGATTTGCCCAATGTCCGGAAGCGCAGTCAAAACCCCTGACACCGGTGCTTTAATCAGCCGAATACCGGAGTAGCACAGAGGATCTGGCGACCTCTCGTCGACAACGCCAGTGACAGCCCACCGCACCCAGATCTCCCAGGGATCCAGATTTTTAAACGACAACGCAGCCAAGTCCCAAATGTGCAGGCCGGCTGGCCGCATGTTTGTTTCTACTGCGGCAGTGAGTCCGGGGCGCGAGAATATTTCGTTGTGGTAGGCGCCGCCGTCTGGAACCAGTCGCCGCATGTGATTCCCGGCGGCGTCAACCTGACGACGGATATCTTCTGGCAATGGTGCAGGCACAATTTGTTGTACTTCTGCGCGGTATAGCCCCGTTGTTGTATGTTTCTCCGTTATCCACGAGCATCCCGCCACGTAATCCCAACTGTACTCTTGAGCATTNTCGATCAATTCTTCGACGATAATTCCACTGTCGTGATATTGCCTTAAGTCTGTCCAGATGATTTCGCAGTGCTCGATGGAGGGGACGACATGGCAACCACGACTATTTCCTTCGTTCACCGGCTTGACGAAAGCTCGCCCACCGAGCTCAGCTACAGCGTTCTGGAACTGCGCCTTTGATCGTACATGAACGCAACGAACAGGTTTGTACGCTGGAACGTGAGCTTTACTTTGTGCGTCCCGGTTGCGAAACGCATGCTTGTCGAGGCCTGCAAGTGCATCGTGCGGCGTTACTCCAGCAAGCCCGAAATGCTTGGCCAGTGTGGCGCCNAGCAGCACGCCACGGTCTGAAAATGGCAGGATGCCGATGGGTTTGAGCTCAAGCCGATCAAGCTCTGCGCACACCCATCGAGTCGACGTTTCTACGGCGTCATTCCCAAGGGGGCACGCGACTAATTCATCGGCGGCGTGACGATCGGCTTCTTCGATCTTTTCTGTCACAAGTAATAACTTCGCGTCGAAGAGTTGATGGCAAGCTCGTTGAATTTTGGGGATGTCGTAAATACGGACGTTGTTGTATCCAACGACGATCAAGCATTTTTCCATGTCGGTCTTATCCTTTGATTGAGGCGCAATGAACGTATTCGACTCCGATAGCCGCACGTCAGCTAATACTGAGCACCGGCTCCAAGCCCTCGATTCGTTGTATTCCCAGACCCGGCTTATCACTCAAGAGAAGCGTATTTATCGACATCGTCGCGCCACCGATTACGGGATTGCGAGTGATCAACGCCATAGCGTCGAGATCAATGAATCTGAAATTCCTGCCTGAGCAAAAACTCGCCATTGCAGCTATCGCGATGGGAGACTCCATGAGACACGTCGCCGCACAAATCCTGGAGTGCAGGCGAGCGAGGTCGTAAGCCGATCTTGCGGAGCGGATACCCCCCAGCTTCATCAGTTTTATGGCGAGCCCGTCTACAATTCCGTGTTTTACCAAATCGGCTGCGTCAAGTAGCGATGAGCAACTCTCATCTGCCAGCACAGGAACACGCGAGGCGGCGGTGACTCGACCAAGGCAGGACCTCTCGGTAAATAGCACAGGTTGTTCTATAAAAGAGAGATTCATTGCGGTAGCTTCGACATGTTCGGCAAATCTCAGCGCATCGTTTTCACTCCATGCCTGATTGGCGTCGACTCCGATTTCAATATGTCCCCCAACCGAGCGACGGATCTCTCGAACCCGTCGGAGGTCGTCCTCAATACCCTGTTCGGAGCCAAGTTTAAGCTTCAAGGTAGTGAAACCGTTGCTGACAGCGGCAGCAGCATCGCTCACCATCTCATCAAGCGTGTTGTGGGAAATCGAGATGCCCGTCGTTATCTGCTGGCTGTCACCACCCAGGAAACGATAAAGCGGAAGGCCGGCGGCTTGAGCCATAAGGTCGTGTAGCGCTATGTCGATTGATGCTTTTGCGGCTGTGTTCCCGGCAATGGAATGATCCAGCGACGTTAGGATCGCTTCAAACTTCGAAACATCCTTGCCCATCAAGGTGGGTGCAAATACGTTTCTCACTGCCGATATTATCGAATCGACGCTTTCGCCGTTCATTCGCAAAGAGGGTGTACCTGCTCCGTAGCCACGCAAGCCGCAATCCGTCTCTATCTCGATGACCACGTCCTCGATGTATTGAACACGGCGAAGGCATGACACAAACGGTTTTCGAAGGGGGATGCGCAGCAAACTGATGGACACTCTGTTAATTCGCATCGTATTTCCTGAGTTTCGGTCGATAAGCCGAGCTTGAATTTAGAATGATCATCACCGCAACAACGATGAAAGCCATCCCGGTCAATGCCAGGATTGGGCCAGATATTTCCAGAGGGGCGTAACGTGAGACCAGGGCGCTTAGTCCTCCACCAGCCCCGACCGCAAGCTCTTTGATAAAAAGACAGTTGTCTTTCGCTCCAAATACGTCCAGGTAGCTGGCAAAACATTCAACTAACGAGAGCATCATTACCCATACAAGTGCGCCGGTGAATGTCGCTGCATGGAAAGGCCCGGGCAGCGCTATTACGCAGAGGCCGCAGAACATTGCCAGCCACGTGGTGATCATCGAAACTCTGTCACCGGTGAACTTGCCCATAACGCTGATAACTGGTTTTTGAAGAATGACGATGAACACGCTACTGGCCAAGACAACCATTCCATACCACGGGGCGAGTGATCCAGTTGTCGACACGATATATTGGGGCAGCAGGGTAAACGGGCTGTACAGTTTGATGCCCATTGTTAAACCCAGGAGCACCCATGCCAATTGAATGGATCTGGACGCAGTGCTTCCTGCGGGTAATTCGACACAGGTCCGGGAGGAAACGATACTTCGAGCCACATACGCCGCCAGTAACAGAAGTATGAAGCTTGTCAGCGCTATTACAGTGTTGCTTTGGGCTGGAATTGAAAGAGCGATGCCGGCCAGGATGACACCTGAGTTTATTGCAACCTTGTTTCGCGCCGCTGCACCAATGTTTTCGGAGGCGTACGCTCTAATCAGATAACCCGCCACGCTAACACCGGTCGCCAGACATATCGCTCCCGCAATGAGGAATATCTGGCCTGGGATCAAGAGCAATACAGCACCCAACGCGGCTAACAATGTGGCTGCCAGGATTGCGTTAGCCCTGAAGTGCGTAAAAAAGAACGGCGAAAAAACCAGAAAAAAGCGNCTACCGAAAACAAGTATCGCATTCGAAATGGGATCAAACCAGACGGTAGCGCGACCCAGAATCGTGTAGAACGAAGTCGCAATAATGAGTCGAACGATGAAGGCTCCTTTCATTGGATATCCTTATGGTAGGCATACAACGATGTGGTTCTGAAATTCAAGCGAGGGCCGTACTTCTGACTGCTTTAGAGATACGCGTCATATCCGGGTGATAAAGACAAATTGTGTCTCGGTCCTTTGCTACGAAACAACAGGCGGGGTGTTTCGTTGAGCTTTATCCTCCGTGCATGAGTGGCTGCGGTATGGATGTCCAGATTTAAAATGGGACGGGCATGCAGCACCTTATGGTTCGCTAAAATAAGAAAGGTACCCGTGGTAGCGGCTGAACAGATCGGGGTCCACGACGGTATTCGCTGCCTTATGATTCGAATCAATTGACTGTCGACAGGGTTGGTTGGCACCATGCGCGCGCCGATATCAGTATCAATACGGAAGTCGAGGTAAACCTGTATTCCGTAGGTTGGATCGTACTGGATCAGTTTTCTCTCATGACTTTTCAAAAGTTCAACGTTTTTTCCCGATCGAAAGCGTGCGCTCATTTGCGCAAGTTGCTTCAGCTCTGTATCACTGAGACAGTCAATAATATTCTTAGCAAGAAAACACTGTGTTGGCGTGCATGTCTCATCGCGACAGACGGTTAGTGCGAGAAGATCGGTTGATTCAACTTCGTACAGATCATCGGAATGAGGCGTGATGTCACCATAGCCATTTCCCCAGTTTCGATACTTTTCGGCATTTTCTTTGAGGAATATCGCTTTATGATTTTCATAAGGATACTTGATGTCCCGAAGATGGAAAAGTTCGCACAATGCTTCGTGAACTATAAAGGCGAGGCGGTAATTGTCCGTTCGGAACACGCCTGTCAAGCATACTGCTGAGACGCCATTCTTTCCGACACTATCAAAGTAACGCTTGTCGTCTTCACGCAATGTATCGCTGAACAGGGAAATTAGCTGAAGCTTCAAAGCGTGATTTGACAGGTCGGGCTGGTGATTTGTCCACCAGACTTCAACTGGGTCACAGATATATCCTACGTCTCGCGTGAAAACTCGCTCATGACGNAGGTGGTCGTGTATGAACTTCGGAGTCAATTCCATTTAAAGTTCCTTTTAAAACGAATTTTGGAGATATCCATATCTCGCGCAGCGCATACAGATTTTGTATTGCGCCATGGTGCAATACAAAATTAAACAGAAAACCAGGTGGTTTAACTTGCGTGTTTATATTCTTTGAGTTCGTCGCCGTTAACATCGCTTCTAAGATTGGACCCCAAGGCGAAATTTAGGCAATACAAAATTAATGTATAAATATTACGGCGCGAATCAGATTCGGGGCTATCAAAGAAGGGTACTGGCCGTGCCAAGAAGAGGCCGGTTCAGTCCTGCGATCCGCTGTCAGNTACTNTTCCACCGCTCTAGCGCAGCAGTCAGCGACCCCTATGGGGGTGAAAAGTGAACCTGACCCATGGACGCAGACGTCTCACACGCGGATCATCTCCCGCACNTTCGCCGTCAACAGGTCGAAGGTGAAGGGCTTCGTGATCATCTGCATGCCTGGATCAAGGAAGCCACCGCGCACCGCCGCGTGCTCGGCGTAGCCGGTGATGAACAACACCTTCAGATCAGGCCGGTATTGCCGGCCGATTTCCGCCAGTTGCCGGCCATTCATGCCGGGCAATCCAACGTCGCTGATCAACAGATCGATACGCTGCCCGGAATCGAGAATCGGCACCGCGCTGTTCGCATCGCCCGCCTCGACGAAGGCATAGCCCAGGTCACTCAACACTGTACTGACCAACACCCGCACCGCCGGATCGTCCTCGACGATCAGCACCGTTTCGCCATTGCGCGCGAACGGAGCGTGCTGGACGTTCACCGGGCTGNCCTTAGGCAGCTCACCGTCGAATCGCGGCAGAAACAGACTCACCGTGGTGCCTTTGCCTACTTCACTGTGAATGGCGACATGGCCGCGTGATTGCTTGCTGAAGCCATAGATCATCGACAATCCAAGGCCTGTGCCCTGACCGATAGGCTTGGTGGTAAAGAACGGGTCAAAGGCCCGGTTGACGGTGCTTTGCGGCATGCCACACCCGGTATCCGTGACGCTCAGCACCACGTAATCACCCGGTTGAAGGTTGCTTTGCGTCTCGGTGAAGTCGCGGTCCAGATACTGATTGCTGGTTTTTACCACCAGTTTGCCGCCATCGGGCATCGCATCCCGAGCATTGATCACCAGATTGAGCAGGGCGCTTTCCAGTTGATTGGGGTCAGCCTCGGCCACCCAGAGTTGCTCGTTCAGCTGCATGTCCAGCTGAATGGTTTCGTTGATGCTGCGCTGAAGCAGTTCGCCCATGGACACCACCAGGGTATTCATCTCCACGGGTTTGGAGTCCAGCGACTGACGCCGGGAGAACGCCAGCAGGCGGTGGGTCAGGCCCGCCGCGCGGTTGGCTGAGGTCACGCCGAGGTCGATCAGGCTGTCCAGATCCTCGGTGCGCCCACGGGCCAGACGTCGGCGCAGCAGCTCAAGGCTGCCGATGATGCCGGTCAACATGTTGTTGAAGTCGTGGGCAATGCCACCGGTGAGCTGGCCGACCGCTTCCATCTTCTGCGATTGGCGCAGGGCTTCTTCATTGTGTCGCAGCTGGGCGGTGCGTTCCTCAACCTGCTGTTCAAGGGTTTCGAGGGTGTTTTGCAGTCGCANTTCGCTTTGACTCAAATCGATCAGCCGGTCCCTGGCTTCGTACTGTCGTCGACGACCGCGCAATGCGGTGGTCACCAGGCTGATCAACGTGACCGGGTGAAAAGGGCGCTCAAGAAAGGTCACGTTCCCCAGCTGTGGGCCGTAGCGCGANGCCGGGTTCTGTTCCGGGCCGCCATGGTAGGTCATCAATACAATCGGCAGGTCGGACCAGGCCGGCTGTTGCTCGATCAGCCCGAGCAGCGGTTCAAGATCACCGCCCAGCAAGGCCTCGGAAGAGATCAGCAGTAATCCTGCCCCTTGCTGCAGTTCNCTGCACAACGCCACCAGGTCCCGAGTAATGACCCCGTCGTAACCCGCTTCATTGAGCATCATCAGCGCAATCTGGCTGTCGCGACCCAGCGGCGCGAGAATGATTGCACGCTCGGACATCGCTTCCNGGGCGATCACGGGCTTTGTTCCTCAAGCAGAGGATTGCTGGCACCCAGATAGGTCGGGACACCGCGCAATACCCCCTGAAATGCATCCAGCGGTTCACCAATGGTCATGCCCTNAGCGCTGATGCGGTATTCACGAATGGTCGATTCATGGCTGCCCGTGCGTTTCTTGATGATCGAAATCGCCCGGCGCACCTTGCCCAGTGCCTCGAAGTAGCGCAGCAGGACGACCGTGTCGGCCAGATAGGTGATGTCCACGGGGGCCTGCATGTCACCGACCAGTCCATGCTGGGCGACGGTCATGAAGGTCGCGGCACCCTGGCGATTGAGGTACAGCAGCAACTCGTGCATGTGCAGTACCAGGGCGTTTTCTTCGGGCATCGCTGCCTGATAGCCATTGATGCTGTCGATCACCACGGTTTTGATGTTGCGCTCATCGACGCAGCGACGAACCCGGTAGGAAAACTCCCCGGGGGACAACTCGGCCGCGTCCACTTGCTCGATCAGCAGGTTGCCGGTGTCTTGCAACGCCTGGAGGTCGATGCCGATGTTCTTCATGCGTTCGAACAGCAACCCGAGCTCTTCATCGAAAATAAACAGCGCGGCTTTTTCGCCACGGGCCACGGCGGCAGCGGCGAAGATCATCGAGATCAGCGATTTGCCGGTACCGGCCGGGCCGAGGATCAACGTGCTGGACCCGGTCTCGATCCCGCCACCGAGCAGGGCATCCATTTCCTTGATGCCGCTGGACAGTTGCTGACGGATATAGCGACCGCGATGCTCGGCAGCCACCAGGCGCGGAAACACATGAACGCCATCGCCCATGATGGTGAAGTCGTGAAACCCGCCACGGTACTTCTGGCCACGGTACTTCACCACACGGACTCGCCGGCGCTCGGCGCCATAATTTGGGGTCAGTTCCTCAAGGCGAATGACGCCGTGGGCCACACTGTGCACGGTTTTGTCGAGGGATTCGGTGGTCAGGTCGTCCAGCAACACCACCGTGGCGTCATAGCGCACGAAGTAGTGTTTGATCGCGAGGATCTGGCGACGGTAGCGCAATGAGCTTTGGGCCAGCAGACGGATCTCGGAAAGACTGTCGAGCACCACGCGGGTCGGCTTGACCCGTTCGACCACTTCGAAAATCTGCCTGGTGGCTTCGCCCAGTTCAAGGTCCGAGGAATACAACAAGCTCTGCTGATGCTCGGCATTGAGCAGGCTTTCCGGGGGCGTCAGCTCGAAGATGTGGATGTTTTCATCCAGCTCCCAGCCGTGGGACAACGCACCCTGTCGCAGCTCCCGCTCGGTTTCCGACAACGTGATGTACAACGAGCGNTCGCCGGCACGAGCGCCGGCCANCAGGAAATGCAAAGCGACGGTGGTTTTGCCGGTTCCGGGTTCCCCCTCCAGTAAAAACACATGCCCGCGGGACAAACCACCGGCCAGGATGTCATCCAGACCTTCGATGCCGGTGGCGGCTTTTGCACTGATCAACTCGTTTGATGTAGACAAAAAATGCCCTCTCATGACTAGGGGAAGCGAGGCAGCAGGCCGTAGCGCCTGAATGGACTGCCTGTTCTCTTGACCCTTGGCCGAGACGACGAGTTCAACGAAATTTTTGCTGTTGTTAAAGCCCTTGCTGCAAGGCGGGGTCGTCGGGATTGAGTTGTTCAAGTTGCGCCAACAGAATCTGTACGTTTTGCAGCTGGCCGCTTTCTTTCCAGTAGTTGATCAACAGTACCCGGGCTCTTCGGTCGGCCGGGTGGCGCTGGACGATCTCCTGCAACTGTTTCTGCGCTGCTTCCAGTTCCTGTTCAGCGTGTAGCGTGGTGGCCAGGTCGTAGCGGTAATCCTTGTTGTCCGGCTCCAGCTCCACGGCTTTGGAAAGGCCGAGGAGGGCGAACTCACTTTGCCCGTGATGCAACAGCCAGAGTCCCAGGGCATGTTGCAGGTAGGCCGAGTCGGGCTGAGCCTTCAGTTGCTTGGCCAACAGTTGCCGGGCCGCATCGTTTTGGCCCAGGCGATCCAGCACGTCGATTTGCATCACCAGCGCGGGCAGGTTGCCGGGCGCAAGACGCAAGGTGTTCTCCAGCGCCTGCTGCGCCTCTTTCAATTCGGCATTGTGCAGATGCAGCCGAGCCAGTTGATATTGGTTGTCGGCGCTTTCCGGTTGACTCTTCAGGTCCTGTTCCCAGGCATCGATGGCTTGCTCCAGCGGCCCGAAGTACAANCCGAGATCGTCCGGCGATAGCCCCAGCAAGGCATTCACGGCGGCATAGCGGACGCGCTGTTCGCTGTCATCGAGTAACGGGCCCAGCAGCAGGCTGCGCTGACCGCTGGGCACCAGACCGCTGATGCTTTTGATCGCCGCGATGCGCACGTCCGGTGATTCATGCTGCAAGTCCGCATCCGCCAGTTTCAGGGCCACGGAGCTGGGGTAGTTGGGCAGTTCGGCATGCAACCAGACGCGGCGTTTGGGCGATATATCGGGGCGGCCCAATTGCTGGTAGAGAACCCGCGCTGCACCCGGTTGGCCCGCGCGCGCCTGATTCAGCGCCTCGCTGTAGCCACGCTTGATCGCCTCCGGCACGGCGGGGGGTGTGCTGCGCAGGAAAAACCAGGCAAGGCCGATGGCAAACAGGACGCAGAGGCTGATGAGCAGGTAGCGGCGAGACTGGGGCATGCAGGAATCCGGGAGCTGGCAAGCTGTTGCAAAGGTGCCAGCTTCGGTCAGCCAAGGCTGTGAGTCAAACCCAGACTCAGTTCAATTCGTTAGTCAGGCAATTCGAGGCTGGCTGGCTTTTCAATGATTTTGCCTACAGGTTGCGTCGACATTGAAACCCGTCGAGGCGCCTTGGCAGTGACTACGCTTGCTGGAGATGACTCAATGAGCGCTCCCATGCAACCGCTGCTTCAGTACTTCAAGGCGATACTCAACCCCGGGCCCGGCGTGGCGTTGTTCGCTCTGCGGACCATCGTGGCCGGGCTGCTGACGTTGTATCTGGCGTTCCTGTTCGACCTTGAACAACCCAAGTGGTCGATCATGGCGGTGGTCATCGTCAGCCAGCCATTGGGTGGCATGGCCCTGGCCCGAAGTTTCGGCCAGGTCATCGGTACCACGCTAGGGGCGGTCGTGGCGGTGTTGATCATGGCGATCTTTCCCCAGGCGCCCCTGCCTTTCATCCTCACCCTGGCCTTGTGGCTGGCGCTGTGTACCGCCGGCGGCACCTTGTTGCGCTACACCAGTTCCCAGGCGTTTGTTTTGAGCGGGTACACGGCAGTGGTCGTGGCACTGCTGGCGGTACCCGATCAGGGCGGTACGTTCCTTCTAGCCGTCACCCGNGTGACCGAGACGCTATTGGCGGTGGCTTGTGTGTGCGTGGTCAGTCTGCTGACNGCGCGACCGGAAGCGGTGGCCCGGGATTACTTCGCCAAGATCGATCAGGTCATCAAGCTGCTCGCGACCCACGCTGCTGCCGTCATTCGAACCGAAGAAAGCGAGGCCGATTTCCATCGGCGGCAGATGCAACTGCTCGGCGCCATCAGCGCCCTGGAAGGTGTAAGGCGGCATTTGTATTACGACGCACCCCGATTGCGCAGCGCCAATGGTCTGGTGCAACTGCTGGGCAATCAGCTGGTGCTGCTAACCTCGCGGCTGACGGCGCTACGTCACCAGCGGCAACTGCTGGCCGAGCGCTGGAAAGGAGCGTTGCCCGAAGAGATACAGCGTTTGCGTGGCGAAGAACTGGCGTTTCTCGATGAATTGGCCCTGCAAGGGCGCTCACTGTCGACCGAAGCGCGGCACCCTTTCGCGGCGCTGCAACAGCGTTTCGATGATCAAGCCTATAAGGCAGAACAACTGACCGAGACGATGCCCGCCACGTTGCGCTCACTGGCCTGGTCACTGCGCTGGGAGCAGGCGCGGATGCTGGAGCAACTGGGGCAGATTCTGGAGCTGAGCGACGCGATTCAGGAAGGGCGTGCGGCCAGCAGCATGTTTCGCGGCCAGGAGAATCCGCTCCACCTGGATTTCACGTTGGCGGCAATGAACGCGATCCGCGCATTTACCGCGTTGCTGGTGGCCGGCCTGATCTGGATCGAGACCGCCTGGGACGGAGCGCGTGGCGGGATGATCGTGGCGGGAATTCTCTGTTCGCTGATGGCGACTTTTCCAAGGCCGTTGCTGGCCAGCCAAAGCTTCGCCAGGGGGCTGGGTCTGGCCTTGGTGGTCTCGGCGNTGTATCTGTTCCTGCTGATACCGATGATCAGTGACTTCGAGTTACTCGCCTTGTTGTTAACCCCATTGCTGTATGCCGTCGCGGTGGGGTTGTCCAGTCCGCCCACCACGGGCACAGGCATTGGTCTTGGACTGACGACAATGCTGTTGTTGGGCCCGCAAAACACGGAAATCGGCCAAAACAGTGCCATTCAGTGGTTCGAGTTTGCCGGTTCGTATGTCTGCGCAGCCGC
>Ga0065714_10002624_pt1 | contig 24311 bp, 23 predicted proteins | sample MisRhiReplicate2_FD_59101 | JGI IMG/M metagenome (GOLD analysis project Ga0065714, IMG submission 59101) | Miscanthus rhizosphere microbial communities from Kellogg Biological Station, MSU, sample Rhizosphere Soil Replicate 2: eDNA_1 v2... | ecosystem: Host-associated > Plants > Roots >... | reverse complement strand
AAGGTATTGGTAATGGTATTTCATTGATCATTATGGTTGGTATCATTGCACGTCTACCTATTGCCTTATCTCAGGAAGTAAGTTCCAGAGTTGTTGGTGAAGGTGGTGGATTGATTGCATTGGTATTGGAGATTGTTGCGCTTTTTGCCGTTGTGATGTTTACCATCATGATCGTTCAGGGTGTACGTAAAGTTCCTGTACAGTACGCTAAAAGAATTGTTGGTAACAGACAATTTGGCGGTGTAAGACAGTATATTCCTTTAAAGGTTAATGCTGCTGGTGTAATGCCGATTATTTTCGCTCAGGCGTTGATGTTTATTCCGGCTACTTTGACCGGATTTTTCCCATCATTGCAGAATACCTGGTTGATCCAGTTCAGTGATTATACATCATTGGCATATAGTTTGACCTTCGCATTTTTAATCATTGCATTTACGTTCTTCTATACAGCTATTACTGTTAACCCGACTCAAATGTCGGATGACATGAAGAAGAATGGTGGATTTATCCCTGGAATTAAACCTGGTTTGTCAACATCAACATTTATTGATGATGTGATTTCCAAGATTACTTTCCCTGGTGCGATCTTCCTGGCTATTATAGCAATTCTTCCGTCTATAGCTGTTAAGTTTGGAATCAAATCTGAGTTTGCTCACTTCTACGGTGGTACATCTTTATTAATTCTTGTAGGTGTTGTTTTGGATACATTACAGCAGATTGAGAGTTATTTATTGATGCGTCATTACGATGGGTTAATGAAGACGGGTAGAGTTACCGGCCGTACAGGAATTCCTGCTGCGAGTGGTAGTAACGCTGTGATTTAGTAGTTAGAATGTCTAAGATCTATTATAAGTCAAAGGAAGAAGTCGAACTAATAAGAGAGAGTTCTTTACTGGTATCAAAGACTTTGGCTGAAGTGGCCAAAGTCATTGGTCCCGGGATCACTACAAAAAAGTTAAATGATCTAGCCGAAACGTTTATCAGGGATCACGGAGCAATTCCAGCATTTCTAAATTATAATGGATTTCCTTATTCATTATGTATATCGCCAAATGAGCAGGTTGTTCATGGTTTTCCAAGCGATTACGTTATTCAAGAAGGAGATTTGATTTCAGTTGATTGTGGGGTAATTAAAAACAATTTCTTCGGAGATTCGGCTTATACCTTTTCGATCGGTGAGATTGATGCAGAGAAGCAGAAACTGGTAGATGTTACGCAAGAGTGCTTAAAGCTTGCAATTGAAAAAGCAGTTGTTGGATCAAGAATAGGGGATGTTGGGTTTGCGGTGCAGGCTTATGCAGAGGCAAATGGATTTGGAGTAGTAAGAGAATTAGTTGGTCATGGTGTTGGGGTTAAATTACACGAAAAGCCTGAAGTGCCAAATTACGGCAGAAGAGGTAGTGGAATTAAGCTAGAAGAGGGGATGGTGATTGCTATCGAACCTATGATCAACGCGGGTACAGCAGGTGTTAAATTCTGGTCGGATGGCTGGACAGTTACCAGTAAGGATAACAAGCCGTCAGCTCATTTTGAACACACTGTTGCAGTTAAAAAGGGTAATGCAGATGTTTTATCGACTTTTTCATTTATTGAAGAAGTTTTAAAAGAAAAAAGTAAATAATTAAATTTTTTTATTTAATTTTGCATCCCTGTTGAATAGCAGCTAATTAAGTAAAAATCAATATAATATGGCTAAACAAGCCTCGATTGAACAAGACGGTGTAATAAGAGAAGCATTATCGAATGCTATGTTTCGGGTTGAACTGGAAAATGGTCATGAGATTATCGCTCATATCTCTGGAAAAATGAGGATGCATTATATCAAAATTTTACCAGGGGACAAAGTCAAATTAGAGATGTCGCCTTACGATTTATCAAAAGGCAGGATTACTTATAGATATAAATAAAATGAAAGTTAGGTCATCAATTAAAAAACGCAGTGCTGATTGCAAGGTTATTCGCCGTAAAGGTAAGCTTTATGTGATAAACAAGAAGAACCCTAAATTTAAGCAACGTCAAGGTTAAGACATTATTGAAGTATGATATAGATTGGATGTACAGGTTACTCAATCTGTTATACAATCAAATAATCAACATTAGTATAAAATATGGCAAGGATATCAGGTATTGATTTACCAAGAAACAAAAGAGGCGAAATTGGATTAACCTATATCTTCGGAGTAGGCAGATCAACTGCACAACGTATATTGACGGAAGCAGGTATCGATTTTAACAAGAAAGTACAGGATTGGTCTGATGATGAGTTATCAGCAATTCGTACGATTATCAACGATGGCGTTAAAGTAGAAGGTGCTTTACGTTCAGAGGTTCAGTTAAACATTAAACGTTTGATGGATATCGGTTGTTACCGTGGTTTACGTCACAGAAAAGGTTTGCCAGTGCGTGGTCAACGTACTAAGAACAACTCTCGTACACGTAAAGGCAAGAGAAAAACAGTTGCAAACAAGAAAAAAGCTACTAAATAAAATTAGTACTGAATAATAATTATGGCTAAGAGTAAAAAAGTTACCAAAAAGCGTATTGTTGTTATTGAGCCTGTTGGTCAGGCACACATCAATGCTACTTTTAACAATATCATTGTTACCCTAACAAACAACAATGGTCAAACTATTTCATGGTCTTCTGCAGGTAAAATGGGCTTTAAGGGTTCTAAAAAGAACACTCCATATGCAGCAGGTCAAGCTGCATCAGACTGCGGTAAGGTAGCATTTGATTTGGGTTTACGTAAGGTAGATGTATTTGTTAAAGGTCCAGGTTCTGGTCGTGAATCTGCAATTAGAACATTGCAGGTATCAGGTATCGAAGTAACCTCAATCAAAGATATTACACCGCTTCCACACAACGGATGTCGTCCTCCTAAGAAGAGAAGAGTTTAATTTATTAATTTTTAAAGCTAAGAGTCTGCAGCGTAAGGTTGCATGATACTTTAAAACGAAAAGCAATGGCAAGATATACAGGACCAAAGTCCAAAATCGCCCGTAAGTTCAGAGAACCAATTTTTGGTCCTGATAAAGTACTAGACAGAAAAAACTACCCTCCTGGGCAACATGGTGCTTCAAAAAGAAGAGGTAAGCAGTCTGAGTACGCGGTACAGTTAATGGAAAAGCAAAAAGTTAAATATACTTATGGTGTATTAGAGCGTCAATTCCGTAACTTATTTACTAAAGCGTCTGCACGTGGTGGTATTACAGGTGATAACTTATTACAATTATTAGAAGCTCGTTTAGATAACACAGTTTACAGATTAGGTATTGCTACAACACGTTCAGCTGCTCGTCAGTTAGTTAGCCATAAACACGTAACAGTTAACGGTGAAGTAGTTAATATTCCTTCATATCAATTGAAAGCTGGTGATGTTATCGCAGTGCGCGAAAAGTCTAAAACTTTAGAAGCTATTACCAATTCAGTAGCTGGAAGAGTAATCAATAAATTCAATTGGTTAGACTGGAACGCAAGCGAATTATCAGGAAAGTTCTTAACTTATCCTAATCGCGACGAGATACCAGAAAATATCAAAGAAAACCTTATAGTAGAGTTATACTCTAAGTAATATATTTAATTAATTGCCTACGGGCAATTAATTTTTTTACGTTACATAAATTTAATAACGATCTAAAAACATTATAAATGGCAATTTTAGCATTTCAGAAGCCCGATAAAGTAATCATGCAGAAATCAACTGATTTCGATGGTACATTTGAGTTCCGCCCTTTAGAGCCCGGTTTCGGTGTAACAATTGGTAATGCCTTAAGAAGGATATTACTTTCTTCTTTAGAAGGTTATGCCATTACAAGTATTCGTTTTTCAGGCGTATCTCATGAGTTCTCTACAATGAAAGGTGTTGTAGAAGATTTAACAGAAATTATTCTTAATTTAAAACAAGTACGTTTTAAAAAATCAGGAGATGCTGGCGATTCAGAAAAAGTTTTTATTTTAGTTAATGGACAAGAGCAATTCCTTGCTGGTGACATCACTAAATTCTCTAACAACTTTGAGGTGCTTAACCCTGATTTCGTTATTTGTAACATGGAGAAATCTGTTACTTTAGAAGTGGAATTGACCATTAATAAAGGACGTGGTTATGTGCCTGCTGAAGAGAATAAAATCAATGATGCTGTTGTTGGTGTGATCGCGATCGATTCGATCTACACTCCAATGAAAAATGTAAAATACACGATTGAAAACTATCGTGTTGAGCAAAAAACAGATTATGAAAAATTAATATTAGATATTTCTACAGATGGTTCAATCCATCCTGAAGAAGCACTTAAAGAAGCTGCGAAAATTTTAATCCAGCACTTTATGTTGTTCTCTGATGAGAATTTAGTATTAGAGTCTCAAGCTAAAGAAGAAACTAAAGAAGTTGATGAGGAAATCTTGCATATGCGTAAGATCTTAAAAACTGAATTAGTTGATTTAGATCTTTCAGTTCGTGCATTAAACTGTTTAAAAGCAGCTGATATACGCACTTTAGCTGATCTGGTTTCTTATGATGTTGCTGATATGTTAAAATTCAGAAACTTCGGTAAAAAATCTTTAACAGAGATACAAGAGCTTGTTAAGTCTAAAAGTTTATCATTCGGTATGAACTTGTCTAAGTTCAAACTTGACGAAGAATAACAAGTATAGAATATAAATAACAATATTGTTAATAGTGTATAATTCCCTCAGATTAATTTCATAGAGACGGTATACACTGAATAAAATCAAAAATGAGACACGGTAAAAAAAACAACCACTTAGGAAGAACAGATTCACATCGTAAAGCGATGTTGGCTAACATGGCTTCATCGTTAATTAAGCATAAAAGGATTTCAACTACTTTAGCTAAAGCAAAAGCTTTACGTATGTATGTTGAGCCTATCATTACAAAATCTAAAACTGATACTACACACTCACGTCGTATTGTATTTAGCTATTTGCAAGATAAAGAAACTGTTACTGAATTATTCCGTGATGTTGCTGCGAAAGTTGCTAACCGTCCGGGTGGTTATACCAGAATCATTAAATTGAACAATCGTTTAGGTGATAATGCTGAAATGGCATTGATCGAACTAGTTGATTACAATGAGGTTTATGGTAAAGAAGCAGAAGTTGCTGAGAAGAAAACTACTCGTCGTGGTAGAAGCAAAGCTAAAGCTACTGATGCTCCAGCTGCGAAAGCAGAAGTTGCTGCTGAAGAAACTACTGAAGCTCCTGCAACTGAAGAAAAAGCTGAAGATAAAGGCGAATAATTATTCGTTTATCATCATAAAGAAAACCCTGATCGGATGCCCGGTCAGGGTTTTTTGTTATAAGTTAAATTTTAACTGTTGATCACCCGGCTTGGCCTGGTAATCTTTGAGTATATTCCACCGGATACGGTCGTGTTTAAGCAAAGTAAAATGATCTACCCGAAAGCTGGCTTCAAAGCTTTTGTTTTGATATTCCGCAAAAATTTGAGGAAACTGATCTTTAAGATCTCTGTAGGCAATCGTGATGTGTGGGGTAATTTGGCTTCTGGGTTCTTTTGCCGCATCGCCAATTATTTTCTTAATGTTCCTGTAGAGTGTTGTTATCCCCTTGTTAATTGTGGCTTTGATAAATACTACCTTATTGTCAGCAAACGCATCATAATTTTCAAGTTTCTGGGTAAATGGCTTAAAATTTCTGGCAGCTTCAAGACTGCTGATCAGTTGTGGCTCGAAAGCATCATCCAGGTTTTGTAAGAATAGGATGGTAATGTGGACTGGTGGGCGCAGTGCTTTGTATACTTTAAATTTCTCGGAACACGCTTTTCTAATGTCATCAATTAGCAGACTTAAGTCGGGTGGAGGTAAGATCGCAATTAAATAGTTATGCTTCATAAAGCCAATTTACTATTAATTTCAAAAGGTTATCTTTGCGGTGTAATTCAATTCCATGTCCAATCAACTCCATTTGCAGCAATTTCAGACTCAGTTGGCTGAAAGTATAATTTCCAATGCATTTCTAAAAGTTTCACTTGGTAATTACCAGGGTAATGAAAAGGAACTAAAGAATATTTACGTGCGTAAGGTGAAGATTAAGCGAGCAGATATGCTTTCGTTTGCTTATCGTTATAAAACGAGGGACATCTTCAAAAATTTTCCAATTACTGAGGGCATTACGCTGATCTGTCATTTTTTGAGTAATGATTTCAAAGTAGGCACCCTGTTTACTACAGAAAAGGAAATCATATTGGAATATGGGAAGAAGCAACAGATCTCTTTAAGGGAGAAATTAGTCAATTCAGCTACGCAGCCTTCATTGGCTCATGATAAGGAGAAGAAACGGTTAATTCAACCCGCTGGTAAATCTTATTTGCAGGAACTAAGAATTACGGATCAGGATGGGCAGGTGTTTAAAAACGCACAGGATAAATATCGTCAGATTAACCAATATGTAGAGATCCTTAGCTCGCTGATTAAGGAGTTGCCGGAGGCGAGGATAAAGAGCGTAGTAGATATGGGCTCAGGCAAAGGCTATCTGACTTTTGCGTTATATGATTATTTACATAATGTACTAAAACTTGACGCTAAAGTAACCGGTGTAGAGTTCAGGGAAGATTTGGTGAAATTATGTAATGATATTGCGCTGCGCTCAAATTTTAATAAACTTGATTTTATTGAAGGAACTATTGAAGCATATACAGTTGATCATATTGATTTGTTGATTGCACTTCATGCTTGTGATACCGCTACTGATGATGCAATTTATAAAGGGATTAAAGCTAACGCAGGATTGATTGTTGTGGCTCCTTGCTGTCATAAACAAATCAGGCGAGAGATAGAGAAAGGTAAAATGAAGAACGAACTTACCTTCTTAACAAAGTACGGAATTTTTCTGGAGCGTCAGGCTGAGATGGTAACTGATGGAATCAGGGCTTTGATTTTGGAATACTATGGTTATAAAACAAAAGTGTTTGAGTTTATTTCAGATGCACATACACCAAAGAATGTACTTGTTGTGGGAATCAAAACCTCGACCGAAGGGCCTCTAACCAAAGCACAGGAATTAAAGCGTTTGGAAATTAAAGAAAAGATTACTGAAGCTAAGGCCTATTTTGGCATTGGTTACCATCATTTAGAACGATTATTGGGCCTTGACAAGTAGAATAACAGGCAATTCTGTCATCGTGTCATATTTTTATCATGGCTTTCGGCCATAAATTTCAGTAATTATAAAAAACTGCGGTGATTTTCTGCCAAACACCGATTGGCACATTGCTTGTTAAACAGATATTAATAGTAAAGATTTCATAACATAAACAGAGATAAATAACATGTCAAAAATTATTGGTATAGACTTAGGAACAACAAACTCTTGCGTAGCCGTAATGGAAGGTAACGAACCTGTAGTTATAGCCAACAGTGAGGGTAAACGTACTACACCATCCATTGTTGCATTTGCAGAGAATGGTGAGCGTAAAGTTGGTGAGCCGGCGAAGCGTCAGGCCATAACTAACCCAACAAAAACAATTTATTCGATTAAGCGCTTTATGGGCAGCAGCTTTGCTGAGGTTACTAAAGAAGCTGGTCGTGTACCTTATAAGGTAGTTAAAGGTGATAACAATACACCACGGGTAGAAATTGATGACCGTAAATATACTCCTCAGGAACTTTCTGCGATGATATTGCAGAAAATGAAGAAGACTGCTGAAGACTTTTTGGGTCATGAAGTAACTGAGGCCGTTATTACGGTTCCTGCATACTTTAATGATGCTCAACGTCAAGCAACTAAAGAAGCTGGTGAAATTGCTGGTTTAACAGTTAAACGTATTATCAACGAGCCAACTGCTGCTGCATTAGCTTACGGTTTGGATAAAGCACACAAAGACATGAAAATTGTTGTGTTTGACTGTGGTGGTGGTACTCATGACGTTTCTGTATTAGAATTAGGTGATGGTGTATTTGAAGTAAAATCTACTGATGGTGATACTCACCTTGGTGGAGATGACTTTGACCATATCATTATTGAGTGGTTAGCAGCTGAATTTAAGAACGAGAACGGCATGGACTTACACCAAGATCCAATGGCTTTACAACGTTTGAAAGAAGCTGCTGAGAAAGCGAAAATTGAGCTTTCAAGTACTACTTCTACAGAGATCAATCTTCCTTATATCACTGCTGATGCAACAGGTCCTAAACACTTAGTTAGAACTTTGAGCCGTGCTAAATTTGAGCAATTGGCAGCTGATTTGATTAAACGTACTATCGATCCTTGTAAATCAGCATTGAAAAATGCAGGTTTAAAAACCAGCGATATCGATGAGATCATCTTAGTTGGTGGTTCTACTCGTATACCTGCTATCCAGGAAGCAGTTAAAGCTTTCTTTGGTAAAGAGCCTTCTAAAGGTGTAAACCCGGATGAGGTAGTAGCTATTGGTGCTGCAATCCAAGGTGGTGTATTAACTGGTGAGGTTAAAGATGTATTGTTATTAGATGTTACTCCTCTATCTTTAGGTATCGAAACTATGGGTGGTGTGATGACTAAATTAATTGAAGCTAATACAACTATTCCTTCTAAAAAAGCGGAAACTTTCTCTACTGCTGCTGATAACCAGCCTTCAGTAGAAATCCATATCCTTCAGGGAGAGCGTCCTATGGCCGCTCAAAACCGTACGATTGGTCGTTTTATCTTAGATGGTATTCCACCAGCTCCACGTGGAGTTCCTCAGGTAGAAGTTGCATTTGACATTGATGCGAATGGTATCTTACACGTAAGTGCTAAAGATAAAGCTACTGGTAAAGAGCAGAAAATCCGTATTGAAGCTTCTTCAGGTTTAACTGATGAAGAGATCAAAAGGATGAAAGAAGAAGCAGAGCAAAATGCTGATGCTGATAAAGCAGCTAGAGAAGAAGCTGAAAAAATCAACAGCGCAGATGCTTTAATCTTCTCTACCGAGAAACAATTGAAAGAGTTTGGTGATAAACTTTCTGCTGATAAAAAAGCTCCAATTGAAGCAGGTTTGAATAAACTGAAAGATGCACATGCTGCAAGAAACTTTGCTGATATCGATGCAGCTCAGGCAGAATTGCAAAATGCATGGAATGCTGCTTCTGAAGAGATGTACAAAGGTGGTCAGGAAGGCGCACAGCCAGAAGCTGGTGCTGATGCTCAAGCTGGCGGACAAGCTACTGATAGCAATGATAATGTTACTGATGTAGACTTTGAAGAAGTAAAAGACGATAAAAAATAATCGTTAATCTCGATAAAAAGAATGGCCCCTGATGAATTTCATCAGGGGCCATTCTTTTTAGAATTAAAAACGGATTAGTTCCAGAGATTTTCAGGATAAGTTCCATTTTTAACAAGCTCGTCTATACAGCTCTGTACAAAAGGTTTATCTTCTTTATAAGTTACGCCAAACCACTGACTGTCAGTTGGAATAACTTTAAATGATGCTGTATTGGTTTTAACCAGGTTTTCTCCGATTAAAGGAATAAAGAACTCAGCTTTAGGTTTGTCTTTATTTGCTAACGCAAATACTTTAAATAACTCTTCAGTTAATTTAAAAACGGCCGGTGTGAAGCCCCAGAAATTCATCGAAACAGGGGTATCATACTCTAAAGGATATTCAACGCCATTTTCTTCAAAAACGATGGTATCTCCTTTTTTATAAACCTGTGTACGCTCTGTAATCTCTTCCAAATAGCCAGCATCATTGGTTTTGCATACTCCACGTGATACAGAGCCAAAATCTGATAGGGTTTTTCCAATTTTATAACCAACGATAGAATAATTGCTATCAGTTGCTTCGTTCGTTAAAAAGTCTACCATTTTTTTGAATGAGTCATAACCATAATAGTCATCGGCATTTATTACACAAAATGGTTCTTTGATTGCTTTTCTGGCTGAAAGAATTGCATGCGCTGTTCCCCAAGGTTTTTCACGGTATATTTCTTCTTCGATACCAAATTGTTTTAAGTCGAAGTTTTGAAACACGTAATCCGTTTCAATTTTGCCATTTAATTTAGCTTCAAAAATAGCTTTAAAGTTATCGACAAATTCTTCTTTAATGATGAAGACTACTTTGCCAAAGCCTGCTTTTATCGCATCGTATATGGAATAATCGATGATGGTTTCATCGTTAGGACCGAAGCCATCAATTTGTTTCATGCTGCCATAACGGCTTGCCATACCGGCTGCTAATATGAGTAAAGTGGGTTTCATTCAATTAAAATAATGAAAAGGTTAATAATCAATGTAGAGTGTAAAATATTTAATGAAGCTAAAATACATTTTTTGATTTATGTAGCCGCAGTTTTTTAAACTTAAAATCCAAATATACCTTTGCTTCCGCTGCTTCTTGTTTTTTTACCGGTCAACATGCCAAACAGTCCACGCACAATTTCTTTTCCAATCTGTCTGGTTATTGTAGCACCCATTACTTGCTCAACAATACTTTTTTCCCCTTTTTTAGGGGCCGCTTCTTCAGTTTGTCGTTCGGTTTCCTGGTCTGCTAGTTTTTCATTAACCCGTTTGGTTAATATGTCATAAGCACTCTCCGGATCAATGGTCTCCTGATATTTTGTTGTCATTGGGCTGGCTTGAACGAGCGCATTATAATCCGATATAGCTAATGGGCCCATGATAGCTCTGGGAGGCGTGAGCATAGTGGCAGCTACTTCTGTAGGGATTCCTTTTTCGTTTAACACGGTTATCAAGGCTTGTCCGGTTCCTAAGGAGGTTAATATCTGATCTATTTTATAGAAATCTGAGCGCGGGTAAGTGTTGACTGTTTTCTTTAGGGCATCAGCATCGTTAGGCGTAAACACCCTTAAAGCGTGTTGTATGCGGTTACCTAATTGAGACAATACGCTTTCGGGTATATCTGTGGGCGATTGCGTGCAAAAGAAGACGCCTATGCCTTTAGATCTAATTAGCCTGATGATTGTTTCAATCTGTTCTAAGAATGCTTTAGATGAGTTTTTAAAGAGTAAATGGGCCTCGTCGAAAAAGAAGACCAATTTGGGCTTGTCAAGATCGCCTGCCTCGGGCATATTGTAGAATATTTCGGTAAGCAAGCTAAGCAAATAAGTGGAATACAAAACGGGTTGGGCCTGAACATCAGAAATGTTTAGCAAGCTGATGGTTCCCTTGCCATCTGTACGTTCAAAGAGATCCTGAATATCAAACGAACGTTCCCCAAACATTGCACCTAGGCCTTGTTGCTCTATAGTAACAATCTTTCTTAAAATGGTTCCGGAGGTAGCGGTTGATATTTTGCCGTAGCTGCTTTTAATTTCTTCGGCACCCTCATCTTCAGAAAGGTAGGAAACTAGCTTTTTTAGATCATTGAGGTCGATGACTGGCATCTTGTTATCATCTGCATATTTAAATATAACTGACAAAACACCAGTTTGTGTGTCATTGAGATCAAGGATTTTAGACAATAAGGTAGGTCCGAATTCCAACACCGTCGCACGCATTTGTGCCCCGAGCTTTCCTGATAAAGAATATAGTTCTATAGGGAAGCCTGCTGGGTTGAAGGGTTTGTTCAGTTGTGTTGCTCTTTCTTCAAGTTTTGGGTTACTAAGACCAGGCTGATTTAAGCCGGATAAGTCGCCTTTTACATCGAGCATGAATACAGGTACACCGGCATCCGACAGCTGTTCTGCGAGCAATTGCAGCGTACGGGTTTTACCTGTACCCGTTGCTCCGGCCACCAGGCCATGTCTGTTCATCATATGCAGCGGGAGATTTATTTCAGCTTCTGCTAAAACTTCGCCTTCCAATATACCTGCTCCTAAATAAATGTACGAACCACTTGGTTTATAGGAGGCTTTAATCTTTTCAGTAAAGTTTTGTGATTGATTGCTCATAGGTAAAGTCATTTTTATAAATGTAATAAAAGTGACTTAAGTTTAAAAGGAAAGGCGTGTCTGAATTATTCAGACACGCCTTTCCTTTTAAATTTTTAGAGATTATCTGTTGTATTTGAAATCGTGATCTTTCTTGATGTTTAGTAAAGAGTGATAGATCAGGCTGATTACATTGTCAACATCTTCTTTATGGATCATTTCAACCGTAGTGTGCATATAGCGCAATGGTAGAGAGATCAACGCAGAAGGTACTCCTCCGTTTGAATATGCAAATGCATCAGTATCGGTACCGGTTGAGCGTGAAGATGCCTGGCGTTGGAATGGGATGTCGTTCTTTTCCGCAGTTTCGATTAATAGTTTGTTCAGGTTGGTTTGAACTGCTGGTGCATAAGAAACTACTGGTCCCAGGCCACATGCAAGATCACCTTGTGTGATTTTATTAATCATTGGTGTAGTTGTATCGTGTGTTACGTCGGTAATGATAGCTACATGAGGTTTAATCCTGTCGGCGATCATTTCTGCTCCACGAAGACCAATTTCTTCTTGTACAGAGTTTACGATATATAATCCAAAAGGCAATTTCTTTTTGTTTTCATGAAGCAAGCGAGCTACTTCGGCAATCATGAAGCCACCAGCTCTGTTATCCAGGGCTCTACCTACATAATAGCGGTCGTTTAAAACCATGAATTCATCTTCATAGGTAATTACGCAACCTACATGAATTCCAAGCTTTTCAACTTCATCTTTTGATGTACAACCGCAATCGAGGAATATATTCTTTAGTGCAGGAGCTTCTTCTTTTTCGCCACCATGACGGGTATGTATAGCTGGCCAGCCGAAAACAGCTTTCACCATTCCTTTATCGGTATGTATGTTTACGCGTTTGGAAGGAGCGATCTGATGATCAGAGCCACCATTGCGAATTACGTAAATAAGACCTTCGGGAGTGATATAATTTACAAACCAGGAGATCTCATCTGCATGTGCTTCAATAACTACTTTAAAGTCGGCTTTAGGGTTTATTACGCCTACGGCAGTACCATAATTGTCTATAAAACTTTCATCGATATAAGGTTTTATATAGTCTAGCCATAATTTCTGACCAGGGTACTCAAAACCGGTTGGAGAAGGATTATTGATGTATTTTTCAAAAAAATGGAGTGATTTTTTATTAACCACAGCCACGTGATTCTTCTTGTCGTCTTTCTTTTTAGCCATTATTCTTTTTTTATGATAAGCAAATATATAAATCAGGCCGTAAGCCTCAAGTTAATTATTCAGTTGTAACTCCATAATGACAAAATCGATGCCATTACTTGTTGTGCGTTGATCTGTTTGTTTGAAGCCAAATTTATCATAAAATCCTGTTGCCGAAACGCGGGCGTTGCACCATATTTTTTCCGCGCCCATATACTTCATGTAATTTATGATATGGCTTAGTAGTAGTGAGCCATAGCCTTTACCCTGTGCGCTTTCGATTGTAGCGAATTTTCTGAACTGATATACTTTGCCTTTATTAAATAAGGATACAACAGCTGTTAACCGGTTATGGGTAAAAAGACCGAAGTGTATTCCCTCTTCATCGTTATCGAGTTTAATTGCATCGTAGGGTAGGTCTGGGTACATCACTTCATGTCTGATGCGCCAGGCTAAATCAACTCTGATTTGCTCAATCTGAACTTCCTCCATGCTAAGCTTTTATTTTGTGACTGTAAAAATTGTAAATGAAGATGTTTAATACCACAACCAGTGCAGTGCCAAGGCAGAATAAGGGCCACTGACCTTTGTCCCAAAGCCATAAACCAAATGCAGATCCAACGGAAGCGCCTACAAAACTAACCGACATAAATATAGTATTCAGCCGATTTCTTGCTTCTGGTATGAGGGTATAGATTCTTGTCTGATTAGTTACGTGTATAGCTTGTTGACCGATATCAATCAAAATTATTCCAGCTACAAATAGGTATAGGTGACTTTTAGTGAAATAAAAGGCAGTGATACTTATAAGTTGTAAAACCAACCCGATAAGTAAATTCTTTCGTGGGTTTCTGCCACTGCTTAGTTTACCTACTAACGGTGCTGCGAGTGCACCTGCGGCTCCGGCGATACCAAACAAGCCAATCTGTAAAGTTTGAAAACTAAAAGGCGGATTGGCAAGAAATAATACCATGGTTGTCCAGAATGCACTAAGAATGGAAAAGGCTAAAAAATTAATGACCGATGCTTCGCGCAGGATTGGTTGGGTTTTTATATAGTGCCACATAGACAGCATGAGCTCTCTATACGAGCCTTCAAATGAAGGCTTGCTTAGTGGAAAGCGTTTAGCCATTAATAATAGGAGGAGGGAGCAAATACCTGCTGCAATGAAATACATGGTCCTCCATCCCCATAAAAATCCGATACTACCACTTACCGCCCTTGATGCCAGGATGCCAATGAGCAACCCGCTCATGATAATCCCTATGGTTGGCCCCCGTCTTTCGTCGGAGGTCAGGTTGGCGGCCATTGGTAAAATTAGTTGTGGCACGATGGAACTTGCTCCAATCAATACGCAGGCAATCTGCAGTAATAAAAAAGAGTGTGAAAAGGCGGCTAGCAGTAGGGATGCTACTGCCAGACCGGTTATCATTAATATTTGCTTGCGCCGTTCAAACATATCGCCGAGCGGCACAATTAAAAATAGGCCTAATGCATATCCTGCCTGCGTCAAGTATGTGATTTTTCCGGCGTGGCTTTCAGTCAGGTTAAATTCGCGTGCTACTAATATTACCAATGGCTGGCAGTAGTAAATGTTTGCTACAATCAGCCCGGTACAAAAGGCCATCAATAATACATCAGCGCGGCGTAATTGCATTTACAAAGGTATATTTCCGTGTTTTTTACGTGGGTTGTTTACCACTTTATTTTCCAGCATTTTAAATGCTTTAATCAATTTATTACGTGTTTGAGCAGGTTCTATTACTTCATCTACAAAACCGCGTTCTGCAGCCCTGTAAGGATTTGCAAAAGTATCTGAATAGAGTTTTTCTTTTTCCAGCCATTTTTCCTCAGGTTTTTCGGCTGTAGTAATTTCTTTTTTGAAGATGATCTCTGCGGCACCTTTGGCTCCCATTACAGCGATTTCTGCTGTAGGCCAGGCGTAATTTAGATCCGCACCAATGTGTTTGGAATTCATCACGTCGTAGGCGCCACCGTATGCTTTTCTGGTGATTACTGTAATGCGGGGCACAGTGGCTTCACTAAAGGCATAAAGAAGTTTTGCACCATTGGTGATGATACCATTCCATTCCTGGTCTGTACCCGGTAAGAAGCCAGGTACATCTTCAAGGACAAGCAAAGGAATGTTAAAGCAATCGCAAAAGCGAACAAACCTTGCGGCTTTAGTAGAGGCATTGTTGTCTAATACTCCGGCGAGGTATGCAGGCTGATTGGCCACAATACCTATGCTTCTTCCGGCTAAACGTGCAAAACCTATTACAATGTTCTCCGCATAATCTTTATGTACCTCTAAAAAGCTATCGGTGTCTGTAGTTGATTCAATAATAGTACGCACATCATAAGGTTGATTGGCATTCTGAGGCATAATATCATTCAACTCCGGACGATTTTCATCGGTCATTTCATAGGGTAGCTGAGCTGGTATTTCTTCACAATTTTGTGGCATATAGCTCAATAGTCTTTTTACATGATTGATGGCATCAAGCTCATTGCTGCATGCAAAATGTGTTACGCCCGACTTAGTCGCATGGGTTGATGCTCCTCCCAGTTCTTCTGAGCTTACTTCTTCATGTGTTACTGTTTTAACCACATTTGGGCCGGTAACAAACATATAAGAGGTGTTTTCAACCATTAATGTAAAATCGGTAATTGCGGGGGAGTATACCGCACCACCGGCACAAGGGCCCATAATGGCCGATAGTTGTGGGACAAGCCCTGAGGCCTGTACGTTTCTGTAAAAAATATCAGCATAACCACCCAATGAAACCACGCCTTCTTGAATGCGTGCACCACCACTATCATTTAAACCGATAAGGGGGGCGCCATTTTTCATGGCCATATCCATTATCTTGCAGATTTTTTCGGCATGGGTTTCAGATAATGAACCACCAAATACAGTGAAGTCTTGTGAGAATACGTAAACTAATTTACCATTGATATTGCCGTAGCCGGTTACCACACCATCGCCTAAATATTTCTCGCGCTCCATTCCAAAATCAGTACTGCGATGAGTAACCATCATTCCAATTTCTTCAAAGGAGTTTTCATCCATTAAAAAGTGGATTCTTTCCCTGGCTGTAAGCTTACCTTTTTTATGTTGACTTGCAATTCTGGCTGCACCGCCACCAGCATGTGCCTGTTTAATTTTATCCTGCAGTAATTCTATCTTATCCTTCATTTTAAAAAATGATTTTGTCAAATGTCATAAATATATGTGTTACCAGCGATATTGCAACCTCAGGGTAAACACATCATCTTTCAGATCGTCTAAATATTCGGGTAATTGGGTGCTATTGTTTACAACATGTTCATTGTAAACGGTCATTTTAATTCTTTTGTTGATCAGGCAAGCTACACCATAACCTAAGGTGTTGTATTTAATGTCAGCAGCTGTGGTGTTACTGTTCACAGCACCAATTTCTGCTTCTTTAACATCAACATTAGGATCATAGGAGTCGTAAGCCAGTAGGGCTGTGAATCTGCTTTTTGCAATCTGCTGACTTAACCATAGGTAGTATCCCGAGAAAGGACGTAAATACAGGTCAGTAGCTGGTTGCGTTGAAAAGCTCATTGTAGCAACAGGACCTGTTATACTGGTTGTGCTGGCTACTCCTGGTTGTGTACCGGCAACGTATTCGGCTTTAAATAATGTGGTGCCGAAATCGTTATCATATTGTAACTGCAGGTTTCCACCAAAATAATCGCGTTTTGCATTCCAGTTTATGTTAGTCGGACTGGTGTTTTTAACGAATCCTGTACTCGTGCTGCTATAATAGCTTTCTGTATCGTTGCGTACAGTTCCCTTGTAGAAGGATCCACCAAAACCTACATGCAGTTTCTTATTGGCAAGGCTGTCGAACTTAAAGCCCAGGTTTCCAACAATATCTTTTCTTGAATCGTAATCTCTGGCTGAATATCCACTTCCATTGATTACCGCCAATTCGGCAGTCAGGAAATGAAACATTTTGTTGTCAGGTCTAAATGTTACCATCGCTCCTAAATCCCTTTCACGGGGCATTAAGGTTTGAAACACTCTTGCTCTTTCAGGGAAATCTCTGTATCCTGATGAATATACAATCGAATGTCCAAACGGACGGTTGAATAAACCTGCGGTAAATAGCAATGCTTTTGAGTCAGGTTGATGGAGTTGTATAAATGCGTCCATCAGTGCTACACCATTTTGTGTTGCGTCAATTTGAAAAACGATGCTTGAATATTTATCTGCACGGTCAATTTTTAACCTTCCTCTGCGGATCATAAAGCGATCTTTTGAGTTTTTGGAGAAATCCCCTCCGGAAAAGGACGATATACCTGCTGATTGTGCCCGCTGGTATTGTGTCTGAAGATAACCCGTAATTGTAATTTCGTGGGCATCATAGCTGGAAGGGGAGTTATTGCTTTGTGCGAACATTAAAAAGGGGAACAAAAGCAAGAAACTGAATAAAAATAATTTCATAAAGGAGTAAAGGTCTGTGAGGTTTCAAAATTACGCTTAATGCTCCATTTAATATAAAATTATTGAGCTGATTTCGAACTTTCTACTTTAAATTCGGTAGTTATTAATAACGAAATTACATTTTTATTACAACTTCATTTGCTAGTTAAGCTTTTTTGGAGTTATTTTTGAGAAGTTCTAAAAAACAAAACAGAGATAAATGTTCCTAAGGAAATATCGTTTATTTATTATCATCACCTTTTTGGGTATCTTTTCAGCAAAGATGATGATTTCTGGTGCACCTGTGTTTTTTGACCATATCGACAAAGAGATTATGAATGCTGTGATCATGCAGATCGAAGTAGAGCATAGTTCAGATGGCGATAGTGGGAAAGCAAAGGTGAAGCTTTGTGATTTTAAAACGGAACTATACAACGATTATAGCTTCGCACCGGTATCAAGTCATTGTGGGGTTAGTAATAGTTTTATTGAACACTTCAAACGCTACTTCGATCCATTCCATCCTTCTGTTCCAACACCTCCTCCTAACCGTTGCTAATTTTATCTGCATAATTCCCTTGCAGGGATAATTATGCAATTTTTTTAAAAAATTAGTTAAACATTAAACTTAGTTTTATGCAAAGTGGAAACTCAGTCTTTTCGAGGCTGGAAGTGAAGAAGTATATCTTAAAAAAGAATTTAAAGCGCGATCTGCCTTCCAGTATCGTCGTATTTTTAGTGGCGTTACCCTTATGTTTGGGCATTGCGTTAGCCTCCGGTGCCCCGTTATTTGCGGGTTTAGTTACCGGTATTGTTGGAGGTGTAGTTGTAGCGAGCCTTAGTGGTTCGCAGTTAAGTGTAAGCGGGCCGGCTGCCGGATTAACCGCTATCGTTTTGGGAGCTATAGGTCAGTTGGGAGGTTATCAAACTTTTTTGCTTGCTGTAGTTTTGGCAGGGGCAATGCAACTTGTTCTGGGCTTATTAAAAGGTGGTACAATTGGAAATTATTTCCCATCCAGTGTTATTGAGGGAATGTTAGCCGCAATTGGACTAACCTTAATTCTTAAGCAGCTGCCACATGCTCTGGGTGTAGATTCAGACTTTTTTGGTGACGAGAGTTTTTTACAAAAAGATAGTGAGAATACCTTCTCCGCTATTGGAAGTGCACTAGATCATTTTACGCTAGCTGCTATTGTAATTAGTACTTTATCTATCCTGGTGCTTATTTTTTGGCCTAAGTTTAAAAAGCTTAGTGCTATTCCGGCTCCATTGGTTGTTGTTGTTTTAGGTATTGGCCTAAGTTTGGCCTTTCAGGGTACAGGATATGCACTGCAGGCAAAGCAAATGGTAGAAATACCTGTGATAAACGGATGGGCGGAATTTAAGGGCCTATTTATAGCACCAGATTTCTCACAGATTACGAATGGTAAAGTATGGATTGTTGCAGCTACTATTGCAGTAGTTGCCAGTTTAGAAACCCTTTTAAGTATAGAGGCGGTGGATAAAATTGACCCGATTAAACGNGTATCCCCAACCAATAGGGAATTAATGGCACAGGGTGCNGGAAATATGTTTAGTGGTTTACTTGGNGGTTTACCTTTGACTTCGGTTATTGTACGTAGTTCNGCAAATGTTAATGCAGGCGGAAGAACCAAGATGTCGGCTATTTTTCATGGGATATGGTTACTTTTATCTTTACTTTTTATTCCGGGTCTGATAAATATGATACCTTTGGCATGTTTAGCTGCTATACTATTGGTAACAGGTTATAAACTTACGAGAGTTGCTTTATTTAAGCATATGTTCCATAAAGGATGGGATCAGTTTATCCCGTTTGTGATTACTATTATAGCTGTACTGCTTACCGATCTTTTGAAAGGTGTAGCCATAGGGATGTTGTTCTCTGTATTTTACCTGCTACGTACCAATATGCGTAATCCGTTCTTTTACAAAATTCAGGAAGAAGGAGATAAAAAGAATATCAGGATTAAGCTGGCAGAAGAAGTGTCTTTCTTAAATAAAGCTGCCATACAAGTCGTGTTAAATAAAATTCCGAAAGAAACCAATGTAATTATTGATGGAACCAATTCCAGGTATATAGATCCTGATGTTTTAGAAACCATTTTTAATTACAAGCATAATGCTTACACCAAGGGGATTATTGTTGTTTTAGAAAATGTTAAGCAACAATACATCGTTCCAAAATTGAATAATAAAGTAATTGAAGAAATAAGTAATTAAAAATATTATGTGCGCTAAATTAGAAAAACAAGAGACAAACAAAATAACATACGAAGGTTTATTACAGGGGAATAAGGATTGGGTAGCGGAGACGCTCAAAGAGGATCCAACATTTTTCGACAGACTTTCTGCAGGTCAGGCTCCTCCGGTTCTTTGGATCGGATGTTCTGACAGCCGCGTTCCGGCGAATCAAATTACGAATACGATGCCTGGTGATATCTTTGTACACCGTAACATTGCAAATGTAGTTGCACATACAGATATGAATATGCTGAGTGTACTGGATTATTCTGTTAATGTATTAAAAGTAAAGCACGTTATTGTGTGCGGCCATTATGGTTGCGGAGGTGTAAATGCTGCTTTAGGCGATAAACAGGTTGGCTTGATTGACAATTGGTTGAGGAATATCAAAGACGTTATCCGTATGCACGAACGTGAGATGCAAACGATTAAAGATCCGCAGAAAAGATCGAACCGTTTGGTTGAACTCAATGCAATAGAAGGTGCTGCAAATGTTATGAGTACTTCTATTGTGCAAAATGCGTGGGCATCAGGGCAGGAACTGAGTGTACATGCCTGGGTGTATAGTCTGGAAACCGGATTAATTAAGGATCTGCAGGTAAGTGCATCGGGCCCAGAAGATATTTCTCCGGTATTTAAAATGCAAGCCCAAAAATAGCAAAGCATAATTCCAGCTTTTAAAAAGATAAAGGCTTTTGGCATTAATTTTAATGCCAAAAGCCTTTTTTTATGTTATAGCTCGACAAGATTCGCCAATTATTATTTATACTTTGAATAAATATGACAGTGGTGCCTTTGTTGCATGAAACTGGATTGCTAAGCTTGATTGCTTTATCCTGTTTATCAATTGGGTGGAGAGTAAGGTCAGAACTTCGGATCACTGAAAACCAGATTGCCAGTACTTCATTTTCACCGGTTTTGGGTCTTAAAGAGATTACCAGGGCGCTTAAACAGCACCATGAACAACGCATGCAGGTAAATCAGGAATTTAAATTCTTAACAGAAGATATTCAGAAACTTAAAGCGTCCAGCGCCAAAAAATCAACAGTATTAGACCTGGGGAAATATGTTGCTTTACAGGAGCAGCAACAGATGGATGAATTGAAACGCCTGAACCTGCGAAGAAAATTACAGGGACTGGGTCCGGTTACTGCTGCAGATGCCGCAACAAAATCTGATGTCGATTATGTTAAAGATGAAAGTTTACAGATCACAGCAGAATTGATCAATAGAATAAATTAGGATAAAATAACAAATAACCCTCCCGGTTTATCGCCAGGAGGGTTTCTTAATGACTTCTCGTCATGAAGTTTTCGTTGCTGTGTTGTAACCAAAAAAATTACCTTCTCCGAGGAGGCCTCAGGCGCTGCTACCCTTCAGTAGCAGATGCCAGACTCCGAGGAGAATGGTTATTTTTTTAATCGTTAGACAAAAACGGATATCTGTAATCCTTTGGCGGATCAAAAGTCTCTTTAATCGCACGTGGAGAAACCCAACGTAAAAGATTGATCATCGATCCTGCTTTATCATTTGTACCAGATCCTCTGGCACCACCAAATGGCTGCTGACCAACAACTGCGCCCGTACACTTATCGTTGATATAGAAGTTACCTGCTGCATTTCTTAACGCGTGTGATGCTTTCTCAATCGCATAACGATCCTGAGCAATTACAGCGCCTGTTAACGCATAGATAGAAGTAGTGTCGATAATTTCCAATACCTGATCAAAGTCTTTGTCCTCATAAACGTAAAGCGTTAAAACAGGACCAAACAACTCTTCACACATCGTTGTGTATTTCGGGTCGTCAACAACTAAAACTGTAGGCTCAATAAAGTAACCTTTAGATTTGTCGTAACCACCGCCGGCTATAATTTCTACGCCTTTATCTTTTTTCGCTTCGTCGATATATTTAGTCAGCTTGTCAAAAGAGTTCTCGTCGATAACCGCATTAATGAAGTTACCGAAATCTTCTGTACCACCCATTTTAAAGGTAGCCAGGTCGCGCAACATATATTCTTTAACCTTTGGCCAGATGCTCTTAGCTACGTACACACGTGAAGCCGCAGAACATTTTTGTCCCTGGTATTCAAATGCACCACGGATAATTGCAGTACTTGATGATTCAGCTTCAGCAGAACCATGGATTAAAATGAAATCTTTTCCACCTGTTTCACCAACAATACGTGGATATGTTTTAAACTTATGGATGTTGTTACCAATAGTTTTCCAGATGTTTTGGAATACGCCGGTAGAACCTGTAAAGTGGATACCTGCAAAATCAGGGTGACTAAAGATCACATCACCAGCATCAGGACCAGACACATAAACCAGGTTGATTACGCCATCAGGCAAACCAGCTTCTTTAAAGATCTGCATCAATACGTTTGCTGCATAAATCTGCGTGTTTGCCGGTTTCCATACCACTACGTTACCCATCATTGCTGCCGAAGTAGGTAAGTTACCTGCAATAGCAGTAAAGTTGAATGGTGTTAAAGCGAATACGAAACCTTCAAGCGGGCGTTGCTCAACTCTGTTCCATGATCCTTTTGGAGAAACCGGAGGTTGTTGCTTGTAAATCTCCGACATGTAGCTCACGTTGAAACGTAAGAAGTCGATCAATTCACATGCTGCATCAATTTCTGCCTGGTAAGCATTTTTACTCTGCCCAAGCATGGTTGCTGCATTTAATTTATAGCGATAAGGACCGGCAATTAAATCTGCTGCTTTTAAAAAGATTGCTGCACGGTGCTCCCAAGCCAGGTTTTCCCAGTTGGCTTTAGCTGCCAAAGCAGCATCAATTGCTTGTGTTACATGAGCTTTCTCGCCCTTGCTATATTGTCCAAGAATATGTTGGTGATCGTGTGGAGGTGTAACATTTCCTTTTTTGTCAGTATGTACTTCCTTACCTGCAATATGCATTGGTATTTCAATCTGTTTAGAGCGGGCATCTGCAATAGCCGCTTTTAAAAGTTCACGTTCTTTGCTTCCCGGAGCATAACCCAAAATGGGCTCATTTACAGGAATTGGTACGTTAAAAAATCCTTTAAGCATGATATTATATTTGTTTTTACAAAGGTAGTTTTTTATTTTATTAGAGTGGTAACCCTCATTCTGCATTATCTTCATAGAATACGCTGTAATAATTCTTATTTTTGAATCCCAAGCATGATTAAATACCTGAGATTACTGTTGTTCCCCTTTTCTATCCTCTACGGGATGGTGGTTATATGCAGAAATAAACTGTATGATTTAGGGGTGTTTAAAACCACCCGATTTGATATTCCTATCATCAGTGTGGGGAACCTTGTTGTTGGTGGATCCGGCAAGAGTCCGGTAACAGAATACCTGGTTCATTTGCTCTCAGGGCATAAAATAGCAATTTTAAGCCGGGGGTATGGGCGACAAACCAAAGGTTTTGTATTAGCAGACCCTACGGCAACTGCAGCAACAATCGGGGATGAGCCTATGCAGTTTTACAATAAATTCCCACAGGTTACTGTGGCTGTTTGTGAAGACCGCGTAACCGGGATTAACCGGTTAAAAGATAACCACGATATCATACTGATGGATGATGCTTTTCAGCACCGAAAAGTAACGCCCGGTTTTAGTATTTTACTTTTTGAATACAATAAATTATTAAGCCCCCAGTTTTTACTGCCTGCAGGAAATTTAAGGGAACCATTTAGTGGATATAAAAGGGCGCAAACACTACTCGTTACTAAAGCACCTACAGCCATCAGTACTGCGGAAAGATTAAAATGCAGCCAGAGATTTGACGACAAATCTGAACAGGGATTGGCTTTTTCTTTCATCACCTATGGAAAATTAAAGCACCTTTATTCAGGAGAAGAAAGGGACTGCAACACCATTTTAGCCGATTCATCGGTTTTTTTACTGACGGGAATTGCCAATCCAACGCCTTTATACGAACACTTAAATCACTTTACTAAAAACATTTATCATCACGATTACCCAGATCACCATAGGTTTAGCAAACAGAATATCCAACAACTGGTAAATGCTTTCCGGAACGGCGCAATAAAGGAAAAAATTATTGTCACAACAGAAAAGGATGCGCAACGTTTATTAGATGTTACTTTCAAAGAATTACTTGTAAATTTACCAGTCTTTTATTTGCCAATTAAAATTGAGTTGCAAAAAGAAGATAAAACTACATTTGATCAAAAGATTTTAGACTATGTATCANGCGCTACACGAAACCGTTGAATATATAAAACGCAAAACCAATAATTTTCAACCAGAAATTGGAATTGTATTAGGCACAGGTCTGGGTGGCCTGGTTAGCGAAATAGAGGTCGAATACAATTTAATGTATTCNAATATCCCTAATTTCCCNATCTCNACCCTCGAGTTTCACTCAGGNAAATTAATCTTTGGAACCCTAAAGGGTAAAAAGGTAATCGCCATGCAAGGNCGACTGCACTACTATGAAGGTTACAGTATGCAGCAAATTACTTTCCCGATCAGGGCAATGAAAGCCTTTGGAATACACTGTTTATTTGTTTCCAATGCTGCGGGGTCTCTAAAC
>Ga0065714_10002367_pt1 | contig 24312 bp, 18 predicted proteins | sample MisRhiReplicate2_FD_59101 | JGI IMG/M metagenome (GOLD analysis project Ga0065714, IMG submission 59101) | Miscanthus rhizosphere microbial communities from Kellogg Biological Station, MSU, sample Rhizosphere Soil Replicate 2: eDNA_1 v2... | ecosystem: Host-associated > Plants > Roots >... | reverse complement strand
AGTTGTGTGAATGTAATTAACAAATTTTTAATCAATTGATTGTTAACCTTTTTTTAAAATATAATACATTGCGCATTTTTTTGCATTTAAGGCCACTTTTTATTTCACAGTAGCTTCATTTTAAAAAGAGGAAAATATTTTTATTCAGAATCTGTACAGATAAACTCGTATCAGGCCACTTGTAAAGCAAAATCAGGAATAAGCAGCAGAATTTTGTATAGTGTGCGCGCAAGTAGTTAAGGGTCAGTGCAGGAACTGGTTGTCTTAATCCTAGGGAGGCTAAAGATGGGGGCAGATGCTTTGAATTAGGATGTTAAATGCTAAATTCTTACAAATAATATATTGGTTTTAGCGGACAATACTGATTTTTAAATATCTTAGCGCCAAGGGACGTGCCTGCTGATTTTGATTCGAAAGATAAAAACCCTGAAAACCAACCAAATCAAACCGAAAAATGAATAAAGAAAATCAGGATGGCTCTTTTAAAAGAGAGCTTGGGCTTTTAGATGGTACAATGCTTGTCGTTGGATCAATGATTGGCTCAGGGATATTTATTGTAAGTGCTGATATAACACGTAATGTGGGTAGTGCCGGATGGCTGATAGCTGTATGGGTGATTACCGGGCTGATGACCATGACTGCAGCTATAAGTTATGGAGAATTGAGCGGTATGTATCCTAAGGCTGGCGGTCAGTATGTTTACCTTAAAGAATCTTATAACAAACTGATTGCCTTCCTATATGGCTGGAGTTTTTTTGCAGTCATACAAACTGGTACTATAGCAGCGGTGGGGGTTGCTTTCTCCAAATTTGCAGCTTACCTGATTCCGGAATTGAGTGAAGACAATAAACTGCTCCAGATACAAACAGGACTTGATAGCTGTAATAGTCCAACCTATTTTTCTGTAAGTTCTGCACAAATCATGTCTATAGCGATTATAGCATTACTTACTTATTCTAATACCCGTGGTGTAAAAGGTGGAAAATGGATTCAGAATATTTTTACCTCCACCAAATTGCTTGCTCTTTTCGGTTTGATTATCGCAGGTTTTGTCATGTTTAAGCCGGAAGTATGGCATGCTAACTGGGCCAATACATGGATGGCAACAAAGGCTGCATTAGTAGATAGCTGTAACCCTGCTGCAGGATTTAGTGTAACGCCAATCGCTGGAACAGCCTTATTGGGTGGTATTGCTGCCGCTATGGTAGGTTCTGTGTTTAGTAGTGATGCCTGGAACAACGTTACCTTTATCGCAGGTGAAATGAAAAACCCGAAAAGGAATATAGGGCTTAGCCTGTTCCTGGGGACACTTATTGTGACTACTATTTATGTATGTGCGAACCTGGTCTACCTTGCGGTGTTACCTATGGATGAAATAGCACATGCTACAAAGGATAGGGTAGCGGTATCAGCTTCTACAGTTATTTTTGGCGGTATGGGTACCGCATTGATTGCTGTGATGATCATGATCTCAACATTTGGCTGTAATAATGGCCTCATACTTGCGGGCTCAAGGGTATATTATACCATGGCGCAAGATGGTTTATTCTTTAAAAGTGCTGGAAAGTTAAACAAGCATGGTGTACCGCAATGGGCTCTTTGGGCGCAATGTCTGGTTGCAGCTATTCTTTGCCTTAGTGGTAAGTATGGTGATCTGCTGGATATGATCTCCTTTGTTGTAGTTATATTTTATGTACTTACTATCGGGGGTATTTTTATTCTCCGGAAAAGATTACCTAATGCTGAACGTCCGTACAAAGCATTTGGATACCCGTTGTTGCCGGCATTATATATTGTTTTGGGTATTAGTTTCTGTGTTTTGTTAATCTGGTTTAAACCACAGTTTACCTGGCCGGGGCTTATTATCGTGCTTATCGGAATACCGATTTATTATTTAACCAGGCAAAAAGAAACAATTCAGTAGGGGTTGCTTTTAAAACAATTGGAGGTTTATAGTTGGTTGATCATTGGCTTGTCCGTTTGATTTTGCGCTTTTAGGAGCCTTATGTTTACTGATCCAGTCTGTATAATCAGTTGGTTTAATTGGTTCTTTCAGTAAACCTGCGGCATGTTGCATTAACATCATTCTATTTTCTATCACCTGTCTGTATTTTTGCATCAGGTGTTGAAGTTGCTGTTGGATTTTGTTTTTAGGCTTAACCCTTATGTTTTTATTGAGCTGATTGATGAGCTGCAGGTTAAGCTCCTTACTGAAATAGGTTATGGCTGATTCAATTCTGGCTTGCAATGCCTGTTGATCTTTAAAGCCATTTTGTTGATGTAGTTGTTTTACCTGAGTTTGGAAGCGATCTGACAGACCTAGCAGATCATTAACAGACTTGCTTAGTTGCGCCAGTAAAGATTTGAACTCAGGAAGGATTGATTTGACAACTTCGGGGTTGGAGGCCATGGTTTCCAATCCGCTATAAATTCGACTGAAGGAGAAATGATCCAGTACCAATTGGAGGATAAATTTTTCCTGTTCTTCAACCAAAATATTGTCCAGTTCATCTTCTTTCGCCGGCTTCATGTAATTGATTACTTCAGTATTCGATCTTAAACTATCGGTACTGATCTTTGATCTTAAGATCAATCCGTTAAGTGTTCTAACACGACTTAAAGCCACATAAACCTGTCCTGCAACAAATGATTTCCCAGCATCAATAATGGCGCTGTCGAATGTTAATCCCTGACTTTTATGAATGGTTACCGCCCAGGCTAGTTTAATCGGATACTGCGAAAATTCGCCCACTTGCTGCTGTACAATGGCTTCTTCGGTGTCGGTTCTGTATTCGAATGACTGCCATGAGGTTTTTTCCAACAGTAAATCTTCTTCTTGTGGAAAAGAGATATAGATTTCTCCGTCTCTAACAGATTTTACCTTGCCAATTTTTCCATTGTAGAATTTCCTGTTTTCGCCAGTATCGTTCTTGATGAACATGATCTGGGCACCCTCTTTCAGTTTCAAACTTTGTTCTGCCTGTAAACCAAATTCTCTGAACTCGCCGCTTACTTCGCCTTCAAAGGTGTATTCAGTACCGGAGAGTTCGTCCAGTTTTTCCTTGTTGATGGTATTGGCTTCGGCATTGTGCGAAGTGATGATAATGGGACTTACCTCATCCGGATTATTGTATTCCGAATCGTATCTTTTATTTAATAGGGCCAGACTGGTTTCGTTGATCTGGTTGTTCCTGATATCGTTTAATATATTGATGAACTCCTGTTCGGTTTGACGGAATACGGTTGTCAGCTCTATTTGCAAAACAGGATTTCTGCGGATAACTAAGGCGTCAAAAAAGTAAGGAGATGGGTACGCTTTACTTAGAAAGGCCCAATCTTCTCTTTTTGTTACGGGTGGTAGTTGATACAGATCGCCGATAAGTAGTAATTGTACACCACCAAATGGGGCGTTGTTTTTTCGTACACTACGTAGTATGGCATCAATCACATCCAATAAATCACAACGTACCATAGATACCTCATCAATTACCAGTAGTGCCAGTTCATTAAAAAGACTTATCTTTTCTCTACTGTAGCTTAAATCGGAAACCATCGATTGAATGGATAGTATTCCTGATTGCAGGTTTTCGAGACTAATGTCACCTGGAAAGAAGGAGCCTGGAGGCAGTTGAAAAAATGAGTTGATGGTAGTGCCCTTGGCATTCATAGCTGCAACCCCTGTTGGCGCAATAATGGCCATCTTTTTAGAGCTGGTTTCTTTGATCCGTTTTAGTAGTGTTGTTTTGCCGGTACCGGCTTTTCCGGTCAGGAAAATATTCCTGTTCGTATACTCAATGAAAGAAAGGACCTTGTCGAAAATTGAATTAGAAGAACCGCCATTACTCATGTCAGCAAATTTAATTGATTTTTTTGCTGTTGTGCGTATTGTTGAAATGTTTGTGATTGTGGATTTAATTCGTTTATGGCAAGTCGTTAGTTGACAGTTGTTTAGTTGAAAAAGCTAATTGTAGTGTCAATAAATAACATATTGCCGATTAAAATAAATTTGTTACCAGCGCTAAGGGTGTTAATAATTTCAGGAAAATTAATTAGCTTTGCTAAAAATAGTAGTATTACTGATATTTAGCCGATGACTGTAACTGTACTTGCGATTATAGAACCTGATGTTAAGCCTGCACCACCGCTGGCAAAAGTGATGAACGAAAGACTTGTACGTTTTGCAAAAGAACTGCAAGAGACACACCTTAAGGGATTGGAAACAGTTGAGCCCTTATTTGATGATGTAGTTATTTATATAGGTTATAACAGTAAATACAGCGTTCGCTGGCAGATTGTTAATGATGTACCTGCAAGTATTGAGGCTGAAGTAGCTGATCAATGTGCGAAACTTGGTTATATCAAATGGAAAACAATGGCCTTTGGTGTGATCAATAAATCTTAAAATTCCTTCTCGAAGATGAAAAATCTTTGTTACTCAAGGACAATATTCATGTAAACAGTTGGAAGCAGGTGATGATTTTTAATATACTTGCCAACAAATTTATAAACATGAAAAAAACTATTCTGGCAATGGCCGTTGCCATTGGATTATTTACTGCATCATGCAACAGTACAGCAAAAACTGAAGGAACCCATACGCACGAAGATGGGACTGTTCATGGAGCACACGATCACGTAGCTGATTCTACTCAAAACATGAAGGCTGATTCAGTTGCTGTTGATACGGCGCATTCACACGAAGGACATGCTCATTAATCGTTAATTTAATGGTTGATTCGGCGATGTCCGGATCAACTATTGAAAAAAATGCACAGACTCCATGGTCTCTAAATTGCCAGATTCAGATATGGATAGCTAATCTGTTCTGGAAGTAAAATCCCCATTACCCTATTTTCGTTCTAAACCTCATTTGTTTTTTTATTGGATGCTTTAATTATTGTATAACTGTAAAAATAAATAATCCCTAATTGGAAATAATTATTTAAGATTGCAGTAACTAACTAACCGGGGGGAATAAATGGTATACAGCAATTTTTCTGAAAAGGAATTGGTCGCTTCGTTGAAGGATGGTTCCAAGCAGGCATTTGAAACGCTGTATAATCAATACAAAAAACGACTTGCGGGTAACTTGTTTAAGTTATTAAAATGTGAAGACCTGACTCTGGAAATTTTGCAGGATCTGTTTTTGAAGATATGGGATACCAGAGCCCAGATTGATCCTGAAAAATCTTTTAAATCATATTTATTTAAAATTGCTCAGCATATGGTAATGGATTATTATCGTCGGGCAGCCCGCGACAAGGTGTTGCGTGATAAAATGATTCAGGCCAGTACTGAAATATACACTCATATAGAGGAGCACTTGTTCCGAAAGGAAAACGTTAAAATTCTCCATCAGGCAATTGAACTAATGCCATCTCAGCGGAAGCTGGTATTCACGTTGTTTAAACTGGAAGGTAAATCGTACAAAGAAATAGAACAAACTCTTGGGATTAATGCAAAAACCATTAACAGTCATTTATTTCAGGCTAATAAGTTTTTAAAACAGCATTTTATGTCTGAGTCCGGAAAGGGCTGGATGCTTTTGGCCGGAATTATTTTAAAAGGTATTTAAAATAATTTTAACTTTTTTTTAATGTAGACTAAGTACTTTTTCTAACCCAAACGTATTAGCTATAAAAGGAGAAAAATTGGAGAATTCGAAGGACATAAAAACACTTTATCAGAAGTATCTGGATAATGATTATACAGCAGAACAGCTTGATGAATTGCTGGCATATTTTTACAATTCAGATAGCCCTGATACTTTGAATAGTATTATTCAAAGCGAACTGGAAATTGAAGATAATGGCTATCAATCTCATCCGGTGGTTCAATCGTTGCTTAGTCGTTTAGATCATGATTTACTTGCCGCAGTAAATAAAAGAGATAAAGCTGTAAAAACAATCCGGTTATGGTATCGTATTACTGCGGCTGCTATGATAGGCTTTATTTTAGGTCTTGGTATGTTCTTTTACCTAAATAAGCAAAATGATATGGGTGGTAATAATGTTTTGGCTGGTGTAGACATTGCTCCCGGCAAGAACACGGCTACACTTGTGTTGCCAAACGGTAAGACAATTAGTTTAAGTGATGCTAAAACAGGGATAGTTATAGATGCGAGTAAATTAACCTATAATGACGGATCTGTTGTTTCGGCTAAAACGATAACTCCACATGCAAAGAAACAAGTTTCGGAAAATCTTACTGTAAGTACTCCCCGGGGTGGGCAATATCGGATTGTGTTATCTGATGGTACTCAGGTATCGCTTAATGCGGCATCTTTAATTAAGTTTCCTTCAAATTTTTCACCGTTAAACGAGCGTAGAGTTGAGCTGATTGGCGAAGCTTATTTTGAAGTAGCTAAAAATATGGATAAGCCCTTCATCGTAAAAAGTATGGGGCAGGAAGTTCAGGTTTTGGGAACGCATTTTAATATTAATGCCTATTCTGATGAAAAAAGTATCAAAACTACTTTAGTTGAAGGTAGTGTAAGGGTGTCTGGGAATAAAAAACAAGCTCTTATTATGCCTCATCAACAAGCTGTATTCAGTGATGATATCTTAGTGAAAAATGTGGATGTCGAGAATGAGATCGCCTGGAAAAATGGTGATTTTGTTTTTGAAAGTGACGATCTGGAGTCTATCATGCGCAAAATATCAAGATGGTATGATGTAGAGGTTTTTTATGATAAAAAGCCTGAAAGGGAAATGCATTTTGGAGGGATTGTATCCAGAGCAAAGAATATATCTGCTGTATTAAAGATTATGCAGTCAACCGGACAGGTTAGCTTCAAGGTCGAAGGTCGTAAAATAACCGTAATACAAAACTAACCGCATTAATAACCTATAAACCAAACAAACCAAATATGAAAGAGAGATACTCCCCTTAACCCAGACCGTTACCTATAAAACAAAGCCAGGGATGCGCTAACATCCCTGACAGCGTTCGGGCCAATGAGTCAAAAGAAGCGACTAAACAACTATTTACAATCACTAACCCAAACTATTCAAATGTATGAATTTTTACAAATTTGTATGTAGTCTTTCTGGCTACATCATTAAATGTCTATTGGTTATGGATTTGGTCCTTAACCAGATCAGGCGAACAGATAGGAGAAAACTGCTCATGCGAGTTAATTTGACTGTATTAATTTTGGTCACCACCTTTTTACAGGTTTCTTTTGGTGCAAGAGGACAGCTTGTAACCTTAAACGAAAAAAATACGCCACTTGAAAAGGTGTTTAAAGAGATCAGAAAGCAGACCGGATATGATTTTTTTTATGATGCCGATCTGATTAAAGCAACAAGGCCGATTAGTATTAATGTCAATAAGGGCAGTCTTAAAGATGTTCTGGACCGTTGTTTTGCGAATCAAGCATTGGTGTATGCATTGGAGGAGAAAACAGTTATTGTTAAAAAAGCCAATTCATCAATGTTAGATCTGCTGAATTCCAGAAAACCGATTGATGTTAAAGGTAGGGTCCTGGATGAAAAAGGAAAGCCCTTAGTTAACGCCACAGTAAAAGTTAAAAGTTCCGGTAAGACGACGAAAACAAATAGTCAGGGTGATTTTGACTTTAAGGGGTTGGATGATAAGGATATATTGGTCATTTCATACCTGGGTTATAAAACCAAAGAAATACCGGCAAGCCAGCGCAGTCCTTTTAACATTACTATGGAACCAAAATCTGCCGAATTGGAAGCGGTTAATGTGGTTTCTACAGGTATTATTGATAGAAATCTGAATACCTTTACCGGTGCGGCGAATCGCATTACTAAAGAAGAGTTGCAGCGTGTCAGCCATAAGAATATTGTTCAGAGTTTGAAAGTTTTGGAGCCATCCCTAATGATCTTTGACAATTTGAATTTAGGCTCAGATCCAAATGCTTTGCCTCAAATGACACTTCGGGGAAATTCATCCTTTCCACAAGATGCATCAACGGATTTGAAAGGTGATTATGTCAATAATCCTAATCAGCCCCTCTTTATCTTAGATGGTTTTGAGGTGAGTTTGACCAAAGTTGTCGATTTGGACATGAATCGCATTGAAAGCGTAACTATTCTCAAGGACGCCTCGGCCAAAGCTATTTACGGTGCAAAAGCCGCTAATGGTGTCGTGGTCATTGAAACGAAGAAAAACATAGCGAATAAGGTATTAATCACTTACAATGGAAGTTTTGATGCGGAAGCACCAGATCTGAGCAGTTACAACCTGACCAATTCCGCAGAAAAACTGGAAGCAGAACGGATCTATGGGATGTATTCACAAATACATTCATTTGCTCCTAATTACGCTACTCAATTGACATTAGACCAGCAATACAACCAGCGTCTTAAGGCCGTACTTTCGGGTGTTAATACCGATTGGATGTCATTGCCCTTGCGTAATGCTATTGGTCAGAAACATGGAGTATCCATGGAACTGGGGGATCGTGATTTAAAATTGATTGCCGATTTTTCGTATAATAATGTGGCTGGTGTTATGAAAGGCTCGGACAGGAGTGTGGTAGCGACTTCAGCGATGATGTCTTATCGATTTAAAGGTTTTTTATTCCGCAATATCATCAGCTATACCGATGGAACCAGCAATGACTCTCCGTATGGAACTTTTGCCGATTATTCTAAAATGAATCCTTACTGGACGCCTTATGATCAATTTGGAAATTTAAAGAAGAATGCAGAAACAGGACTTGTACCGTATGTAGGAAGTACCGCTACCAGCGTAATAGCTTTCGCAAATCCTTTGTACAATTCTACATTAAATACAAAACTGGCCAAAAAATACACGGAATTTACCAATAACCTTTACGCTGAAGCTTCATTGATGACGGGATTAAAAATGCTGTTACGTGGAAGCTTTACCAATACAAAGAACCATGCAGATGAATTTTACCCGGCTAATCACCTGAAGTTTGATAGTTATACGGGGGACGATTTTTTCAGGAAAGGTTCCTACAAGAAGAATGAGGGTACACAAATGCGCTATTCGGGCGATATCAATATCAATTATAACAAACCATTTGGAGAAAAACATTTACTATTTGTCAATATGGGGGCTAATATTAGCCAACGTACATTTGAAGAAGTCATTTATAACACTGAGGGATTTCCTAATGATCGGATGAATGATATTCTATTTGCAAAACAATACAACGAATTTCAAAACAGGCCTACAGGATCTGAGGGAACGACCCGTGATTTGGGTATTTTGTCTATTGCCAGTTATTCTTATGATAACAGGTTTTTTGCGGATGCCTCTGTTCGTGGATCGGCTTCTTCGCAGTTTGGTGCCAATAAACGCTGGGGTACATTCTGGAGTACCGGTGTAGGCTGGAACATTCATAATGAACAATGGATGAGTAGTCTTAATATTTTTGAAAGATTAAAGCTCAGGGCTTCAGTCGGATCTACAGGGTCTCAAAACTTCAGCTCTTACCAATCCATCTCTACATATAGTTATTTTATGGACAAAGTGTACCAGGGTTTCCTGGGATCTTACCTGAAAGGTTTGGCTAATCCGGATTTGAAATGGCAACAAAAAATGGATTACAACATTGGATTGGATTTCTCTGTTATGCGTAAAGTAACGGGTAGATTTGATTACTATAGATCTATTACCAATAACACTTTAGTGGATTTTACACTTCCTCCTTCCACAGGGTTCTCGAGTGTAAAAGAAAACCTGGGTAAGATCAGGAATACAGGTATGGAGTTGATGTTGTCTTACAATGTTTATTCTGATCCTAAAAATCGCTCTTACTTTGCGGTGACGGCATCGGCTATTAAAAACAAGAACGTAATTGTATCTATATCTGATGCATTGAAAACTTATAACGAAGCACAGGATAAAATAGCCGGAGATAGATTTAACAATAAGCCTGTTACCAAATACTATGATGGTGTTTCGATGGATGCGATTTGGGCGGTACGTTCTTTGGGTATAGATCCAGCCAATGGTCAGGAAATCTTCCTGAGCAGAAACAATGAAAAGGTGTATGGTTATAATCCTGCCGATCAGGTTGTTGTTGGGGATAAAATGCCAAAAGTATCTGGCTCGTTTGGTTTGAACGGAGAATATAAAGGTATTGGGCTCTCTGCTTATTTCAGATTCCTTTATGGCGGACAGATGTACAACCAAACCTTGATTGATCGTGTAGAAAATGTGGATATGAGTTATAATGTCGACAAACGTGTACTTAATGGTACCTGGCATCAACCTGGTGATGTAAAGCCATTTAAAGCATTGGGTTCTGTGGAAATTCAACAGGCTGATGGTTCATGGCTAAGGCAATTTGTGCGTACTCAAGCTTCTGACCGCTTTGTGATGAATCAGAATGAAATATCACTTGCTTCTTTGAGTTTATCTTATGATTTCTATCGTTGGAAGTATTTGAAAGTAATGGGAGTGGAGCGTTTGCGCTGTGCTATTTACACCAATGATGTATTTACTGCTTCAACTATACCAACTGAACGCGGTCTGAGTTACCCATTTGCACGAAAATTTTCATTTAGCTTATCTGCCACATTTTAAATCCTAAAGAAATGAAAAAAATTATATTAGCTGTTTTGGTCATTTTAAGCCTGGGTTCCTGCAAAAAATGGCTTTCCATTTCACCAAAATCTGAAATCGCCTCCACCGATCTTTTTCAATCCGAACAGGGTTTTAAGGATGCGCTGATGGGCGCATACTTATTGATGACTGATAAGGGAGTTTATGGATTTGAAAGTACCATAGGTTTTGTAGATGTGTTGGCTCAACAGTACCCAACTACAGCTGTGGGACATCCCTATGCAAATATCTCCACCTACCAATTTCTTAATAGTACGTTCGTCAGTATGAAGGACAATATCTGGTTTAAAAGCTACTCGGTTATTGCGAATCTGAACAATATCATCAACACTATCGATAGCTATAAAGATAAGATGCATCCCACTAATTACGCAATGATTAAGGGCGAAGCACTGGGCTTGAGGGCATTTATACATCTGGATCTTTATAGACTTTTTGGTTATGGGAATCTGAAAAATGAGCCACAAGGCCTGGATATAATTGGATTACCATATGTAAATACCTATTCTAAGCAGATTCCAAAGCCGATGGCAGGCAGAGATTATTTGGATCAGGTAGAAAAGGACCTCTCAGCGTCTGAGGCGCTGCTGTCTAAATATGATATTGTCTTAAATACGTCAGGCTTTAATCTGGGTGTTGAGATTCCAAATCAGGATCAATTCTATAGCAACAGAAGGATGCGTTTCAATTATTACGCAGTTAAAGCTACTCAGGCTCGCTTGTACCTATGGAAGGGAGATTATGAAAAGGCCAGAGATGCAGCAGGAATTGTAATCACGAAAGCTCAAGGTTCATTGGTGACTTTCCACAATGGTAATGTCAATGATCCGAATGCGGTAAACAAGGATTATACCTTTAGCACCGAACATATCTTTGCTTTGAATGTACAGAATATGTTTGACTACATTAAACCCTATATTGATCAATATGGTCCGGACGGGGCAAATGCAAACACTAAAAGACTAGCACATAGCGGTAGTGTTGCCAATACGCTGTATGAAATCAATACTAAAGGTGGGATGTCGCTTTCAGATTATAGGTATAAAGAACTCTATAAAAAGATCTCGCAAACGGATTATTTATTATTGAAGTTCACCTATGTGACCAATTCTCTTAACAAAGATCGTATGCCTTTGATCAAGCTTCCCGAAATGTATTATATCCTGGCTGAATGTTATAATGAGTTGGGAAACAGTCCGCTGGCAGTGGAACAATTAAATACAGTACGCACCAATAGAGGGATTGCTACAACTTACAAGCTTAGTGAAAGCTTAACGCAAGCAGAGGTACGAGCCGAAATACAACTGGAATACCGTAAGGAATTTGTGAGTGAGGGCCAACTTTTCTATTTCTATAAACGTAGAGGAAATTTGACTATTCCAAATACCAATGTACAGATGAAGAATGGCGTGTATGTGTTACCGCTTCCGCAACGAGAAATTGAAATGGGTAACTAATAGATAAAACTCTAATCCAAAATATTATGAAACCAAATAAAGCAATTTTTTTTCTTTCATTCTTTGTTATGCTACTCCTGGGGGCTTGCAAAAAAGAAGAACTTAAAACCTATGAGGACGATTCCCCGTCTCTGTATGGACTTTCAGGCTATTCCTTCTCCTTTATTGAGGACTTGACAGCACAATCAAAGACCATTTACCTAACTGCCAGACTTTCCGGAGAACCGAAGGATTATGACCGGAACTTCAAAATAGAGGCAGTCTTTGACAGCACTACGACCGCCAAACCGGAATGGTTTGAAATTAAAGAAGGTGTGTTACCTAAGAATAGCACCGAGGGACGTGTCGCAATTGTTTTGAAACGGAATGCAACTATAGATAACTCACTGGTTGATCTAACCGTACGACTTGTGCCCTCTAAAGAGCTGGGCACCATGCTAGGCACTATGTCTAAAGTAACCTGGACGGGTAAAATCATACAGCCGGTTAACTGGTCGTGGATGCGCTATTATCTGGGGGCAGATTTCTCTACCGGATGGTACAAATTTGTAATGGAGGTTACCGGAAGAAGTTCTTTCCCCTATTTTCCAACTATGTCGGGCGCTGATCCTGTAACCTGGTGGATGTCTGCAGGCGAAATACAAGGCTGGGGATTAAAGGTCAAAGAAGCACTTATTGCGTATAATCTACAACATCCGAATGATCCTTTTATTCACAATGATGGCCCCAAAAAAGGTCTCCCAGTTGTCTTTTACTAAATTTAATCGAAAGAAAATGCGACATATCATCTATATATTAGCTTGCATAGGCTTGTTAATGACCTCCTGCCTTAAGGACAAGTCAACACTGGACCTCCATCAGGTCTCCAATATTGGCGTTGATACTACAGGTCTACCCATACAATACACCGTATTTCAACAGAGTATACTGTCCGTAAAACCTACGGTAACCGTAGAAAATACCAGTCGGGCACGTTTGAAGTACAAATGGACCATGAATGCCTATCAGGGGTATGAACGTGTGGTGGGTACTGAAGAACATCTTAACGCCATGATCACCGAACAACCTTCAGCACTTCCATATAAGTTGATTTTTACGGCAACAGACTCCGTAAACAATGTGAAGGCCTTTTTTACCTGGGATATAACCGTTATTTCACCTTTTGGTCAGGGGCTTATTGTGGCCGATACCCGTGATGAGCAAAATACCGATATCAATCTGATTATGGCCTTTAATTTTACCTCAGCTATAACAAAGGACAGTGCAAATACCAATATCATGCGTAATGCTTATAGTATTGCGAATGGAGGAAAAATAAGTGGAATTGTCAAACAGCTTAGTTACCACAGATACAATTCTTATAAGGATGTTACTTTCATGACTGATAAATCTTTTATCCGCATTGATCCTAACTCTTATATGAAGAAAAGTGTAGATGATGGGCTTTTTGTAATTGCACAGGATAAAATTCGACCCGACGATATTTCTACAGCCCGACCGATTAACCAGCATCAATATATCATCAATAATGGAAAGGGGTATGGTCGTTATGGAGACAATCAAAAGTTTGTTTACTCTTTTTTGGCATCAGATACGAAGGGTTATATGGCCAGCAAGATTTTGGGGCTACAAAACCCGGGATCAGTGCAATCCGGAGGTGTTTTGTACGATGAGCTGAATAATCGTTTCCTTTTATTGCCGAGAATGACCTCTATGGCCGATCCTCTTAGAAATTTTCCTGCGGCTGATATGAACAATCCATTAACCAAATTTGATCCTAATGATATGGGCAATAAGACCTGCCTGGACCTATTTGAGGGGTATGACGCAAGGATTATTGCCATTATGAAGGAACGGAATCAGGAAAAGTATTATGCCTTTCAAATTAAACTAGCCAATCCATTTACTGGGGCTATGGGAATAGCTGTTAATGACCTTAGTCAAAATCCGGAAATTAACAAGGCAAAGTATTTTACGGCTTCCAACATGGAGCAGGTCTTATTTTATGCAACAGAGGACAAGGTTTATGCGACGATTACTGAAATTGGATCGCCTTCTACAACTAACCTGCGTTACACCGTAAAACCGGGCGAAAAGATCACCGGGATGAGTATTTATTATGATCCGTCAGGAGGACGTATGTATCTGCCTGGTACAAGTGCCCCTACAGATTGGTCTAAACGGGTAACATTCAATGCCTCCCAACGCCTGGTGATGCTCAGTACTTATAATGAAAGTACCAAAGAAGGTAAGATCATCACCATTCCTATTGAAACACTGGGTGTAGGTGCCTTAGTGACCAATCCTGATTACATCCGTACCTACAATGGTTTTGGAAGAATTACTGCGTTTGGTATTCAGATTTAATATCATTTTCAGGTTTTGGAGGTCTTGATGTACTCCAAAATCTGAAAATAGTGAAAGGAACGAGAGACTGCATTTTAAACCTATAACATAAAAAAACAGATGAAACATTTAAAGCAAATTAGCACTATTTACATCATCCTTTTAGCGATGATTTGTGCCCCGGTAATGAGTTATGGACAGGGTATCACATTCCTACACGATCTTGATGAGGCTTTGGCAAAGGCAAAGGCCGAGAATAAAATGGTATTTATAGACTTCTACACCTCCTGGTGCGTACCATGTAAAACATTATCAAATGAAGTATTCCCATTGGCTAATGTAGGCAGCTACTTCAATTCAAACTTTGTGAATTGTAAGATTCAATGCGATGATAAAGGTGTAGGTGTTGAGCTTGGTAAAAAGTACCAGGTAATAGCTTATCCAACCTTAATGTTTGTAGATAAGAATGGAGATATGGTACATTCTATGGCAGGGACGCCTTCTGGCGAAGGCTTGATTGAACTTGCAAAAACGGCAACAAACCCTGAAAGAAATTTGCTGTCTATAACCAAGGAATGGGATGCCGGCAACAGGAAGGACGAATTCGTTGCGAAGTATTTCACTACGCTTAAAAAAGCCTACAGAAGTGAAAAGGCAAGCGCTGATTTTGCAAAATACTTTGATGGCTTAAGTGCTAAAGATAAGGCTAAGAAAAGTACTTTTGAGGCGATCAAAACGGTTGGGGTTCCACCTTTCTCTCCGGCTTTCGAATATCTGGAAACTAATCGCAAATCCTATGCTGAAACTGTTGGACTTAAAGAAGTAGACAGGTATATCGCAAATACTTATTTATGGTACTTGAAAAGTCTGGTAGGTAATGCACCAAATCTCGAATTTAAGGCTGCAATGGTAAAATTCAAGGCCAAAAACTATCCATATTACGACGAGTATGCTATGTTTTATTCTGTATTTGAAACGTTCGACAGCACGGGGAGAGTTGATATCAATGAATATATGAAGCGTGGTACAGCATTCTTAAATAAATATGGTAAGAATAATGATCAGTATACGCTTGCAATGACCATGCTATTGGGTAATTGTACCGGTCGGCAGAGCGAAAGTATTGCGGGTATAAAATGGATGGAAGATTTGTTGGCAACAAATCGTAAACCGGAATATTTAAATGCCTATTGCTATATTCTTTGGAGAAACTATAATTTAGAAAAAGCACTTCTTGTAGCTGACGAGATGCGGGAGAACGCGGTGAAAAGTGGAAAGCCTACAAAATCAGTTGATGACCAGATTGAAATGATTAAGGGGCTGATCGCCAAAGAAAAGACTAAATCAGAGAACAAAGGAAAAGCATAAAAAAAATATGAAACGATTAATATTAACAATAGCTATGTCCCTGCCTCTTTTGGTTTGGGCGCAAGACGATGCCTTTAGTATTGAAGGGAAAGTAGCAAAGCCGAAAAAAGAGGCCAAAGCTTATTTGATATATATGATTGGGGGTAGAGGGACGATAGATTCTGCTGAATTGATAAACGGCGTATTTTCATTTTCAGGAAAAGTTCCGGTCCCAATATCAGCAACTTTACAACTCGCTCATACAAGTAAGGGGCGAACAAACGTAAATCCGGATAATTACACCGTGTTTTTAGATAAAGGAAAAGTAGTTTTATCCACTAAAGACTCCATTAAAAATGCAAGCATTTCGGGCGCAAAATTAAGCGTTGAGCATGCCCGTTATAGCAAACTTCTTGCTGTACAGACACTGGCGCTTGCGGGCCTGGATAAGGAGTGGGCTGCAGGGAGCGATCAGGAAAAAAAAGATGGAAGCCTGGCTAAAAGATTAATGGCAAAAGCAAAGCCTCTTAATGAAGAAAAGCAAAAGATTCAAAGAAACTACATCCAGAAGAATCCCGACTCCTATTTTAGCTTAGTTGCTTTAAAAGAAATTGCAGGTTCGCAAATGGATGTAGAAAAGGTAGAGCCGGTTTTTAATACGCTGTCTGCATCTTTGAAGAGTAGTCCGGCCGGACAAACCTTTGCGAAACAAATCGCTGTGGCTAAAACAACAGCAAAAGGTGCAATAGCACCTGATTTTTCTCAAGCAGATGTAAACGGTAAAGAAGTAAAGCTTTCTGATTTCAGAGGGAAATACGTGCTTTTAGATTTTTGGGCAAGCTGGTGTGGCCCATGCCGTGCAGAAAACCCAAATGTTGTGGCTACTTTTCACAAGTTTAAAGATAAAAATTTTACGGTTCTGGGTGTTTCTTTAGATAATCCCGGAAAAAGAGAGAATTGGTTGAATGCTATTGAAAAGGATAAATTGGAATGGACACAGTTAAGCGATTTGCAGGGATGGAAAAATGCTGTAGCTGGTCTTTATGGAGTTAGGTCAATACCACAAAATTATTTGATCGGTCCTGATGGCAAGATTATAGCCAGTAATTTGCGCGGAAGTGATTTAGCTGCAAAGCTTGAGGAGGTGTTAAAATAGGGGCTGGTTTTCATGAGTGCTATGCCTGTAAAGCGATCGTTTTAAAACGATCGCTTTTTGGGTCTGAAAATATTTTTATCATTAGATTCTGCTTTACCATATACAATTTGTGTAAATAGTTCGTTTTAAAGGGGCGTTCTTTTTTAGATCTGAAACTTATTTTTTATCATTACGAACACAAACACAAAAACAAATGAAATTTTTAAGAACCAGTTTATTATTGCCGGCTATTGCGTTGCTTGCTATTTCGGTGCAATCATGTAAAACTAAGAAGGCAATTGTTAAGCCTGCCCCACCTGTTGAAGCGCCTGCTCCGCCTGTAGAAGAGAAGAAACCTGAACCTGTTCCTGAGCCTAAGCCAGAGCCTGCGCCGGTTGCGGAAAAGCCAGATTATAATTTTAGCAATGTTCAGTTTGAGTTTAACTCGGGTGTATTGAAAACAGCTTCATTTGAAATCTTGGACAAAGTAGCTCGTGAGATGAAGAAAGATCCATCTGTGAAATTCATTTTAAACGGTCATTCTTCATTGGAAGGATCTGCTACACACAATATGTCTTTATCTGTGGATAGAGCAAATTCTGTTAAGTTATACCTGGTGAATGCAGGGGTAAGCTCTGGTAGTTTATCTATTAAAGGATACGGTGCTACCAAACCTGTGGCATCAAATGATACCGAAGAAGGTAAGGCTTTAAATCGAAGAGTTGAATTTGAACGAAGCTAATAAAGTTTTTAAAGGGCTGTCTTTGTAAAAAGGCAGCCTTTTTAATGATAAGCTTATACCTTTGTGGTTTCTAAATGATTCCTATAAATTATGCCTTTTAAATATCTGCTTCTTTCCATCTGCGTTTTTTTATGTACAGTTGCGACAGCACAGGAAATAGACTGTAGAAAAGTGCTGGATACAGAGCCGTATTTTGTAAAGCATAAAACTTCTGAAAAAGATAGTCTGCTGAAACGCGATATCGCCATCCTTAAGCATTGTGGTAATTTCGAAAGTATTGATAGTGTTTTCTTTAAAGGGTCGATGCTTGGAGCGCTGATGCTTGATCAGGTGCGGATTGGAAAACCTGCTACTTATCGTACGCTTATTGATTATTTTAATGATTATAAAAAGACGATTGCCTATAAGGATTTTGTGAAAGGTTTGTTGCTGTATAGGGAGTTGGCACAAAAGAAAATCAATATGGACAATTGGGATACTGACAAGGAACTGTTTGTAAGAATGGGTTTTACTGTTGAAGATTTGGATGACTTTAAAAGCTTTTTGACTAACCTTGCTGGACAGGACTTAACCTATAGAGCCGCTTTAACTAAATACATGAGCGAAATTGAAGCCATGAGGGTAGATAAGTAGGTTTTATTCTGAATAAATAAAAAAGCCGTACTTTTGCAAAAAAAAAGATAAGCAATTTGGGAACTCTGTTAGATTTAGGCATAAAGGGATATAATAATTACGGCACGCATCTTAAACAAAAGTATGAAGGGCAGCGTGTGTTTAAAGTAATTGTTGACGGAGGTTTTACTTGTCCTAACCGTGATGGTAGTAAAGGATATGGTGGTTGTACGTATTGCAATGTCGACTCTTTTACTCCGGAGCTTTCCCGTAAACTTCCTACCATTCGCGAGCAACTGGAGCAAGGGATGGAAAGAGGTAAAGGCTTTTATAAAGCAGATAAGTTTATTGTTTATTTTCAACCCAATACCAATACCTATGCGCCGGTACATTATTTAAAGATGATGTACGATGAAGCATTATCTATAAATACCGAAGATGTTGTTGGTTTTTCAGTGGGTACCAGACCGGATTGTATTGATGCGGAAAAGGTAGCGCTACTGGAAAGTTACACCGATAGGTTTGATGTAGATCTGGAGATGGGAATGGAGTCTATATATGACGAAACTTTAAACCAAATCAATAGAGGCTGCAGTCATGGTGAGTTTGTAGAAGCAGTTAAATTGCTTGAAAATTCAAAGCTTGATCTTTGTGTGCATACTATTTTTGGTTTCCCCTGGGAAACAGAGGAAATGATGTTGGGCTATATTCACGAGATCAACAGGTTCCCCCAGATTAAATTCGTAAAATTCCATCACCTTCATATCGTTGAAGGATCTATAATGGGTGTGAAATATAAAAAGGAGCCTTTCAAGTTGTTCTCTCTTGAGGAATATACCGATTTGCTTTGTAAACTGATTCCATTATTGAGACCTGATATTGTTATTCAACGATTGTTTGGAATATCAGATTGGGATTTACTGATCGCTCCAAACTGGGGGTTGAACAAATCGGCTATTCAGACTTACATTGATAAGGAAATAGAACGTAGGGGGGTAGTACAAGGATCGGAATATCTGCCTAAATAGATTATTTTAGGAAACCAACTTAACACATATAATGAATAGAATAATTAACCGGAGCCTAAAGATAACTTTAGTGCTCTTTTTTTGCGTGCTTTCTACTTTTGGGCAGCAAGCAAATTCTCGCTATGGAATTATACCTCAACCTGTAAAGCTTGTTCCTGTTTCAGGTACTTTTCAGTGGACTAATTCAACAAAGATAATTCTGGCCCAAAATGCGCAGCAATTTGCGCCTGCTTTAAATGAATTAAATGCTATTTCTGCTAATCTCAAAAAAGAGAAGACACCGGTGGTAAATACAGTGACCCTAAACCTTGATGCTTCTATGGCAAATGAAGGTTATAGGTTGTCTGTAGATAAGAATGCAATTGTGATTAATGCAGCTTCTATTCAAGGTGTTTTCTGGGCAGTAGCTACTTTAAAGCAAATGATGGGTACTAAGATCCTCCGGGCTAAACAGGTTATGCATAAAACATTGCTTAGTTCAATAGCTATCCCTTGTGTGAAAATTGAAGATGCTCCGCGCTTTGCATGGAGAGGGATACACCTGGATGTATCACGTCATTTTTTTGATCTGCCTTATCTCCGTAAGATGATTGACAGGATGGCATATTATAAATTTAATAAATTCCATTTACACTTAACAGATGACCAGGGCTGGAGAATAGAGATTAAGAAATATCCTGAGCTGACAGAAAAGGGTGCATGGAGAGATCTGAATGATCAGGATGCAGAATGTATTGCCCGATCTAAAACAAACCCTGATTACGCTATACCTGAGAAGCATTTTAAGGTGATCGATGGTAAAAGAATGTACGGAGGTTTCTATACACAAGATGAAATGCGAGGTCTGATTGCATATGCCTCTTCAAAAGGAATCGAAATTGTACCGGAAATAGATATGCCTGGTCACATGATGGCTGCAACGAACCTGATGCCATGGTTAACTTCTCGAGGTAAAGGCGGTCATGCTAAAGATTTCTCTGAGCCTTTGTGTCCATGTAAAGAGACTACTTTTGAATTCGCAGAAAATGTTTTTACGGAGATTGCTGCATTATTCCCTAGTAAATATATCCACCTCGGAGCTGATGAGGTGGAAAAAAGTAGCTGGAAAAATGTACCGGAGTGTGAAGCTTTGATGCGTAAGGAAGGTTTGAAAAGTGTGGATGAGTTGCAAAGTTATTTTGTGCGCAGGATGGAAAAGTTTTTCAATACTAAAGGTAAAAAGCTAATAGGTTGGGATGAAATTCTTGATGGAGGTGTTTCGTCGACTGCTACCATGATGTATTGGAGGACCTGGGTTCCTTCTGCACCTAAACACGCGGCAGAAAAAGGTAATGATGTAATCATGACTCCTGGTGAGTATTGTTATTTTGATGCTCAGCAAGATGGAAGTTCATTGAAGAAAGTATATTCATTTGATCCTTATCAGTTCAATATCACCGAAAAAGAGAAGGAATTTATTGTAGGTGTACAGGGAAATATATGGACTGAATACATTCCTTCTGAAAGAAGGTTGGAGTATATGGTGTTTCCAAGGATGTTGGCTATGGCCGAGGTAGCCTGGTACAAAGGTGCTGAAGATTGGGCTGGCTTTGAACAGCGTGTGTATAAGCATTTTCCTTTACTGGATGCCATGGGGATAAATTATCGTCTTCCTGATCTGGATGGTTTTATTGCACATAGTGTGTTTGTGGATAAAGGCAAGTTGCATATCAATAAACCGCTTCCTGGTTTAACGGTAAGATATACTACTGATGGTACATTGCCAACATTACAGTCGAAGATATTTAGTGAAGATTTGACGGTAACCAAGCCTGTAGAATTTAAGGTGGCCGCATTTAGGCCGAATGGAAATAGAGGAGATATTTATACCATTAATTACGAACAGCAAAATTACCTTAAGCCGTTGCAGTTGTTTACGGCTCAAAAAGGCCTAAACTTCTCGTATTATCCTCATGCTTATAAAACGGTAAATGCAATTCAGGAAAAAGATCTGGCTNAGCAAAGCATTACTGCTGCAATTGAGATTCCGGTAGAAAAGACAGCNGAAAGTTTTGCTACGCGTCATATAGGTTATTTTTATGCAGCCGAAACTGGTATTTATTCTTTTGCGCTTCGGTCTGACGATGGAAGTGTCTTAAAATTGGGTAATCGTTTGCTGATCGATAATGATGGATTACACCCTGCTGTTGAAAAAACAGCACAGATAGCGCTTGAGAAAGGTTATCATCCTTTTGAACTGTTATTTATAGAAGGCGGTGGTGGTTATACACTAAAGCTGCAGTATAAAACGCCATCTGGTCAACTTAAAGATGTAGATTCGACGCTTTTCTTTCATTAGGCCCTAAATAATTTAAGTTTTTCTTTTTTTAAGCCAATACTCTATTTGTAGCTAGCTAAGCTACAAATAGAGTATTGGCTTTTTTGTTAAATGCAATTTTTGGTTCTTTTATAGTCTTTATCTGGGTGTATGTTCTTTGTTTTTTTCTTGTTTTTGGGGTTGATGTCTGTTTGTTTTTGAATTTTATTCTCATTTCGTGTGATTTTTATTTATTTATCAAAAAATAACTTCGTTTTGTGTCTGAATATTTGATTAATATAAAATATTTGGCTTTTTATTTATATTATTTCATTGTTTTTGGTTGTTTTTAATGAAAATTACAACGTTTTCGTGGATTTTGATTTGCTATTTTTGGTTTTTGTTAAGATTTATGTCTAGATTTATATAAAAAATCAAACAAACTAATAATTATAACAAGTAAAAATTAAAGTCATGGCAAAAGTTTTGTTTAAACAGTGGGGGCCGTTTGCAGTTTTATTAATAATTGCAGTTCTAGCTCTATTTATTCCCTTGCTTCCTAATTTTGATGAGGGAAAATACAGTGCGCCAGATATCGCATTTGTATTAATAGCTTCGGCATTGGTATTTTTAATGACTCCGGGGCTTGCATTTTTCTACGGTGGTATGGTTCATCGCAAAAATGTACTGTCTACCATGATTAAAAGTGTAGTAGCTGCGGGAGTAATCTCCGTACTATGGGTTGTAGTTAGTTTTAGTTTAGCCTTTGGTGAATCTATCGGAGGTTTTATTGGCAATCCTATGACGTATTTATTTTTTCATGGTGTAAACTCAAGCCCTTCATGGAGTTTGGCTGCTACTATTCCACTTTCTTTATTCGCTGTTTTTCAATTGATGTTTGCCATTATTACCCCTGGGTTAGTAGTAGGTGCCGTAGCTGAGCGTATCCGCTTCACTTCGTATATCTTATTTATAGTGTTGTTCTCGTTATTGGTATACTCTCCTTTGGCGCACTGGACATGGCATCCTGAGGGCATTCTGTTTAAAATGGGAGTGCTTGACTTTGCGGGTGGTACAGTAGTTCACATTTCTGCAGGTATGGCGGCTTTAGCTGGTGCCTTAGTATTGAAACGTAGAAAATCACATATTGAACATAAGGAAGTACCTCCAGCTAACATTCCATATGTATTAATTGGTACAGGATTGCTTTGGTTTGGATGGTTTGGCTTCAACGCAGGATCTGCATTGGGTGCAAATAGCTTAGCTGTATCGGCTTTTATCACTACTAATATTGCCGCAGGCGCCGCAGGTCTGTCATGGATGTTCTTTGATGTTTCCAGAGGTAAAAAGCCTTCAGTATTAGGTTTTTGTATTGGTGCTGTTGTAGGGTTGGTGGCGATTACACCAGGAGCGGGTTTTGTAAGTATTCCTTCCAGCATATTTATAGGAGTGATTGCTGCGGTTATCTCAAACCTTGCGGTATCATGGAAACAAAGAACAAGTCTTGATGATACTTTAGATGTATTTCCTTGTCATGGTGTTGGTGGTATAGTAGGGATGTTGTTGACAGGTGTATTTGCTACTAAGACCGTAAATGGTGCCGGTGTTGATGGCTTATTGTATGGTAATCCTGCTTTTTTCTTTACTCAATTAAAGGGCGTGCTGATTGTAGTGATCTTCAGTTTCATCATGTCGTTTGCCATCTTTAAACTGATCAATCTGGTACAGCCAATTCGTGTAACTTCTGAAGAAGAAGAAGAGGGATTAGATGCGAGTCAGCATAATGAAAAATATACTCAGGGTACACTGATTGTTTCTTCTACAGGTCAGGAACTCGAAAATGCACTTTAGTTAAGCCTATTCAACAAACCGGAATTTCAACCTAAAACCAAACCAAACCGATTATGAAATTTAGATCTCTATTAACTTTAATTACTATGAGTATTGTTTCTGCGGCATCTGCCCAGGAGACTGCAGAAGCGCCATTGCAAATTTCAGGATCAGTGGATACTTATTTTAAGTATGATTTTGCAAAGACACCTAATATAAAGACCTACTTTGCTTCAGAGCAGAATTCAGTCTCAATAGGTATGATTGATTTGGCTTTAAAGAAAAGCACAGGTAAGGCATCATTTGTTGGTGAACTGTCTTTTGGACCACGTGGACAGGCTCAATCAATTGTGCCAAGTGAAGATGGGGAGTCGTTTCATATCCAGAATCTATATGTAAACTATGCTTTTACAGACAAATTTACTATGACTGCTGGCTATATGGGGACATTTATTGGTTACGAAGTAATTTCCCCAGTAGCTAACTTCAATTATTCTACTTCGTACCTTTTTGGTGCAGGACCATTTCAAAATGCAGGTATTAAGGGTGCTTATGCTTTCTCTGATAAGGTTAGCCTGATGGTAGGTTTATTTAATGACTGGAACGTTTATCAGGATTTTAATGGCGTGTCACATGTGGGGGCTCAGTTAATGGTCGCACCGGTGAAAGGATTAACAGCTTATTTGAATGCCTTGAGCGGTTTTTCTGATGGTGCTGATGGAGTTGGGACTATTGTTGATTTGACTGCTGCTTATCAGGTTACAGATAAGTTTAAATTGGGGTTAAACGCGGCCGATTATTCGGTGTCGAATGATAATGGTGGGTACAGTGGTGCGGCATTATATCCTCAGTATGCATTTACTCCTGCTGTTTCTTTAGGCCTAAGAGGTGAATATTTTAATATCAAAGGCGTTGGCGCTGCGGATGATGCGTCAATTTTATCCGGT
>Ga0065714_10002581_pt1 | contig 24348 bp, 11 predicted proteins | sample MisRhiReplicate2_FD_59101 | JGI IMG/M metagenome (GOLD analysis project Ga0065714, IMG submission 59101) | Miscanthus rhizosphere microbial communities from Kellogg Biological Station, MSU, sample Rhizosphere Soil Replicate 2: eDNA_1 v2... | ecosystem: Host-associated > Plants > Roots >... | reverse complement strand
CCCACGGCGGCACGCTACGGCATGCTGCTGGCCATCGACGTGCTCGCCACCGAGCTGGCGCTGGCCCACCCCGAAGACAATCAAGAGCGCCTGCGGCGGGTCAAACTCGCCCTGGACGATTACCGCGGCGGCGACGATCACTTGCCGCTGGGAGACTGACATGCTGTACGACACGCTTATCCGCAATGCGCTGGTCATCGATGGCAGCGACACGCCTGGCTACCGCGCCGACGTCGCCATTCGCGCCGGTCGCATCGAACGCATCGACGACTTGCGCGATGCCCGCGCGGTTGAAGACATCGACGCCGCCGGCCGCGTGCTCGCGCCAGGCTTCATCGATGTGCATACCCACGACGACACGGTGGTCATTCGCCAACCGCAGATGCTGCCCAAGCTCAGCCAGGGCGTGACCACCGTCATCGTCGGCAACTGCGGCATCAGCGCTTCGCCGGTGAGCCTGCGGGGCGATCCACCGGACCCGATGAACCTGCTCGGCACGGCCCAGGCGTTCGCCTACCCGCGCTTTACGGATTATCGCGCAGCCGTAGAGGCCGCCACACCGGCGGTCAACGTGGCTGCGTTGGTCGGGCACACGGCGTTGCGCAGCAATCACATGGACGATTTGTTGCGCACCGCCTCGGTGGGAGAAATCGCCGCCATGCGTCGGCAATTGCGCGAAAGCCTGGAGGCCGGTGCGCTGGGTTTGTCCACCGGACTGGCCTACGCCAATGCGTTTTCGGCGTCCACCGACGAAGTCATGCAACTGACCGAAGAGTTGGCCGCGTTCGGTGCGGTCTACACCACCCACCTGCGCAGCGAATTCGAACCGGTGCTCGAAGCCATGGACGAGGCCTTCCAGATTGGCCGGCACGCCCAAAGCCCGGTGATCATTTCCCACCTCAAATGCGCGGGCGCCGGTAATTGGGGACGAAGCCCGCAGGTGCTCGCGGCGTTGGAAACCGCAGCGAAATCCCACCCGGTCGGCTGTGATTGCTACCCCTATGCGGCCAGCTCCTCGACCCTGGATCTCAAACAGGTGACCGATGCCCATCGCATCACCATCACCTGGTCGACAGCGCATCCGCACATGGGCGGTCGCGACCTGGCCGACATCGCCAACGAATGGAACTTGTCGCTGCTGGAGGCGGCCCGGCGCCTGCAACCGGCCGGCGCGGTGTACTACGGCATGGATGAAGGCGACGTACGACGAATCCTCGCCCATCCGTTGTCCATGGTCGGCTCCGACGGTTTGCCCGAAGACCCGTTTCCCCATCCACGCTTGTGGGGCGCTTTCCCACGGGTACTGGGACATTTCAGTCGTGACGTCGGGCTTTTTCCGTTGCACACCGCCGTGCACAAAATGACCGGCCTTTCTGCGGCGCGTTTTGGCTTGAAGCACCGGGGTGAAATTCGTGAAGGGCATTGGGCGGACCTGGTGTTGTTCAATCCCCAAACCATTCGCGACGTGGCTGATTTCAACGAACCCCAACGGGCTGCCGACGGTATTGATGGCGTGTGGGTCAATGGTGTCTTGAGCTATCGCGAAGGGCAGGCAAACGGGCGACGGGAAGGTCGATTCCTGGCGCGCGAAGGCGATCTGCGCCAGGGATTCAGTCCATCGGGCAGCGTTTGATGGCGTGTAAGCGGCTGAAATAACGTTAATTGGCGCCACAATAATGGCACTGCGACACTCAAGAAGCCGGGCTCAAGGCCGAAGCATTGGGATCAACCCATCTACACTGGGTCTTTTCAGCCAGGGAGCAACCCATGAGCTTCGGTAAAACCACCCCAATCCTGCGGATCTTCGATGAAGCCAAGGCGTTGGCGTTCTATGTCGACTTCCTGGGCTTTACCGTCGATTGGCAACATCGCTTCGGTGACGACTTCCCGCTGTACCTGCAAGTCTCCCGCGGCGACTGCGTGCTGCACCTGTCCGAGCACCATGGCGATTGCACACCGGGCTCGGCGTTGCGGATCGAGACCGATGAATTGGAAGCGTTCCAGCAGCAATTGCTGGCCAAGCAATACCGCTACGCCCACCCCCACATCCAGGCCATGCCCTGGGGTAGCCAGGACATGGCGATCAGTGACCCGTTCGGGAATCGGTTGGTGTTTACCAATGCGATTAATGTCTAGAGCCAGATACCCATGTTCTTTCCGGGCCGTGCTCCAGGTTCAGGGCATGGCTGTTTCAACGTCTCGGCTCATTATTTGATTTCCGATACATGAAAGTTGTACACCCCATAGTTCCTGGGGTTGCGGCCGGTCGAGATGCGGACGTTTTCGGGAATGATGCCGCTGCAGTTGAAGCAGGCAATAAATGGCTCCGGCTGGGTCAGCTGCCCCGTCAGCTTTTCGGTGAACAGCGTCGTATCCGAAAGCACCCGTTCAGCTTGGCCCGGATACAGCGCAACAACTGAGTTCAACACGCCAACTTCGCCATGGGCTCCCGGTCCTCCGGCTCGTATGGGAATGATTGCGTTGCAGGCATCGATATGCTTTTCGATGAGCTCGCGGGTCGGACCTTGGAGTTCATACAGGTTGTCGATTGTCCTGCTCAGCGTTGGGTCGAGCTTCAGCGCTTCAGGGTCGACTTGAAATTGATGGTTTGGGTCTTTTTTCCGGTCGCGGTAATTGTCGGCCAAGTGTTCGATGTAATCAGGCGTATTGCTGATCTTGTAGCTGCCGAAGTTCAAGTAGAACTTCTCGCTGGTGGCGGAGCCGTCGTAATCCTGGTCTACCCCGCGATATCCCGTTGGGCCGGATCTGGGCGCTGGCAGGTTGTAATGCTCGTTGAGGACCATATCGTTATCGCCCGTGCGGTCCTGAATAACGCCATAGGCGTGAACGACCAGTTCCTTGCGCTTTGTCTTGCTGAAGCTGGGGCTGCTATCGAAACCCTCTCCGTGCATTTGCGCGGATTGTTTCGTACGCTTTGTCGGCGGGGGCAACATCATTTTTTTCGAGCGTTCGTGACCATCACGCTGGGTCCATTCGAATGGGTCAATGTCCCGCCCTTGAGCGTCAACGAGCACCAGCCCTTGATGGTCGACGAATCGCAGCGGGTTATTCCCGACCATGCAATACAGGTTCAACCCGTCCACCGCTCCCGCCGGATCCGGGCTGATCCAGCGTTGCAGCCAGGGTGCGTAATACCGGTGTCCGTAGTAATACAAGCCGCTGGCATCGCGCTCCTTGCCGCAATAGCGAAGGGTCCGATAATCGGCTTCCACGGCCGAGCGGGAGGCTATCCAGGCAGTCCCTCCAAAGGGCAGGTAGCTTTCCTGGCTGATCAGAGCGGCCTGGTCGTCGAGTTCCAGTGAGCTGGAGCCCAGATGATCGTCCAGGCTGTAGCGCATCTGATTGGCGGCAATGCCAGAGGGGCGGCCTTCAGTCCAATGCAAGTAACGCACGTTGCAACGGCCGGCTTGCAGGGTGATGACTTCCAGGCGCTCGCCATGACGGGTGCGAATCTCGAGGCCCGGCAAGTAACGGACTTCTCGAGTCTGCGTCGCTGATGAGGCGTAGGTGGTTTGTATCTTGCGCACCCGCAGGCCGCTGCTGTCGTAGCCATAGCGTTCAATGTCAGGGAGACGGTCTTCGCGCTGGACCAGTAACACGCTGTCGAGTTGATTGCGGCTGTTCCATTGCAACACCCGACCAAGGTCCAGGCTCTGTTGGTTACCGTTGGCATCGAAGTCCATTGCTGTGGCGGGCATCGAGTGGCCTGTGCGCCAGGACAGGAGCCGATTGCTTGTGGCAGCGATGTTCAGTGTCCGGGTGTAGTGGTTGCCTTCGCGAGCATGGCGCAGTTTGGTCAGGTTGCCTCCGGCGTCGTATTCATAGTGCTCGGTAAAGTTGAACAGTTGCCCGGGGTCGACCGGTGTCTTGCTGAGCGCCGCAACGCTCAATCCCGCCGCTTCACGGCCCGTCGCGCGGATCAACTGGTAGAGGCTGTCGTAGGCGAATGTGCTGATGGCTTCGACCCGCTGATTATGGCCGAACCGCGCAGGTTGGACCTTGTCCTCGATTCGCGTCACGTTGCCCACCGCGTCGTAGCTGTAGTGCAGGTCTTGCAAGGTGCGGCCAGAGACCGATGCGCAGAGCGAGGTCAGTCGACCATTGGCTGGATCGAAAACGGCGCGGCTGATGACACCATTGCCGAGGGTCTGGGATTCAACTTGGCCAAGCGCGTTGTAGACGAAATCCTTTGCGATGGTTTTTTCAATGGCCGTGTTGTTTATTTTCAAACTCACGGACATCAGTTGGCCGGCAACATCAAACGCGTAGCGCTGTTGGTGCTGGGTTGCATCGGACTGTTGAATGGGCTGTGCGAGGGCGTCATAGCACCAACTCGTCCTGTGGCCTTTTCCCTCTTCAAGCAGTGAGTCTCGGTCTTTCTCATCGGCAGGCCAGTCGGGTGGCGTGATGTCAGCCAGCAAGCGCCTGGTCTGGCTCAGCGGCTTGCCGCAAAGCGCATGTTCGTCGATGAGCAAGGTGCCGGCGCTGTCATCGTGACGGATGAGCGCACCGCAGAGGTTGCGCGTCGCCGCCTCTGGCGAACTGTCGCCGTAGCGCAGGCACTCGACTCTGCGCGGGGCTTGTCCTGCTGCTCGCTCCAGGACTGCCGTCGGCCTGAGTTGGTTGTCGTAGGTCGTTCGCCAATGCTGTTCGTTTTGCTCCCAGCGGTGCACGATCTGCCCGGCATCGCCAGGCAGGTTCAGTCGCCAGCCGGCGTCGACACTGTTCACCAGCAGTGCCTTGCCGGACAGACTGTAGACGGTGACCAGATTGGCGTCGGTTGCCGTGGCAAACAGGCGAGGGTCTCGCTGCGCAACCTGTCGTCCGGCCAGGTCATGGTCTCGCTGGGTGATACGCGCCTGGGCGGGCTCATCCATTTGGCATCGATGGTAAGCGACGTGCCGTACCGGCAGGCCTCGGCTGTCGATGGCGTTGACCGTGGGTGTCTTGCGATGAAGGCGTGCGTTCATGCCGCACCTCCTGCGGTCGAGGGATATTCGGTCATGACGTCTTCCAGCGTGTCGTTCTCGTCCTCGTCCACGCTGTACCAGGGGTGGCGGGTAAGTCGTCGCAGATAGCAAAGGCCGTCTCGTTTGGCGAGACGGGTGTGGGTCGCACGCCCCAGCGCGTCGTAGAACTGCTGGTCGTAGTGGCCGAACTGCCGCAAGGACGCATCGTTGATGTAGCGATGCTGATCGGCAAAGTAAGGGCGGTAGATGCGGATCGCCAAGCCCTTGCTGTTGTATTCCACTCGTTCGCTGATGCGCCAGCGGGTGGCTGCGATCTGCTCCTGCGGTTTGCCGTCCTTGAGCGTCAGTTCACCGTTGGCGTCCACGACGTAGGCCATGCCCGACTCCACCCATTGCTTGCTTTGCAAGGTGCGACCAAAGCCGTCGAAGCACGTCACGGTGACGCGGATTTGCTTCTGGTGATCATCGGGGTAACGATCGGCAACCAGCGTGGTGATGTGCATCGGCTCACGTACCGAGGCGTGAAGTTCACCTTTCAGTTTTTCATCGTCGACAGAAAGTACCAAGAGGTTCGACAGTCGGGTTCGAGCCGAAGCGCAGATATGCCCGGTGGGGAGCAGGTCACGGTTTGCCACACAGCGCGCGAGCCAGTCGGCGTCCATCAATGCCGCCTTCGATACGCGACCCATCCAACTGAAGGGGGCGTAATAGGTGGCCGTGGCGGCCTGCTGTAGAGCCTCCCTGCGCGATTGGATGGCTTCTGCCGGGTCTTTGAAGAGCGCTCGGTCGAACTGCTCGAGCGGTTTGAAACCCACACGGGTGGCGTTCTCGTCGCCATAAACGCTGGTGGCCAACACTTGGCCGAACGCGTCCGCGAGGCATTCCTGTACGTTACCGTTGGGGTCGGTAATGCTCACGGGCAAAAGTGAGCGGTAATCGTAGCGGGCCCGAGTGGTACAGCCATCGGGCAGCTGTAACGCGGTGACAAAGCAGTTGTACGTGTCATAGCTGATCTCGGTCACGCCGTGGCTGCTGCTCGGCTGTAACCCCTTGGCGTTATAGAAACCCTCCAGCCCGGCATAGGTCGTGAAGCCACTTTTGACTGACCAGAGGGTTCTCGATGGCGTGCTCGCGGGAAGAAAGTCGGCCATGCGATGGTAGCCACATCGTTCAAGCAGTCTTCCCTTGGGGCGAGAGCTCGGTGGCAATAGTTGAAAGGCTTGCAGGGAGACTTCGTCCAGCTCGGCGGTTTCCAGATGATCGACCAGGGCCTCGAAATGAGCGACGCCGTCCGGCAAGGTTTCTGCGCGGGTGCTGTCTTTGTAGCGTTGTACGCAAAGGCCGGTCAGGACGCCCTGGGTCATCCAGGCCGTTTCCTTGCTGAGCCCGATGAGTTTTTCATACGTCAGGTCTTGTGGGGTCAAGCCTTCGGCCTCGGGTGCCTTGGGTCGTTTCCAGGCGTTGGTGCGTTGACGATAGGGCAGGCCCAGTCGCCATCCTTGAGAGGCTTGCAGATGGATGAACTCGGCGCGGGTTTCGCTCAAGTAGTAGAACTGTTGCGCCGGATCATGAGCGTCTCGCCACCATTGTTGCTGGTCAACATCGCTGAAGGGCGGGGTATCGCTGGCGGTTTTGCGTCGAGCGTAATGGACGTTCACGCTGTGAGTCNGGGCGCCGTAGCGGTCATGCTGCAAGTTGAGGGTGTGCTGGCACTGTGGGTCGTCGCTCAGACCTTCGTACAGGAAACTGATGGNCTCAAGCAGCAAGGGCAGCAGGCGCGCATAACGCCGATCACCTTCGGGCGCTTGTAGCAGACGTACCCGGTAACGGTTTTCCTGGACCGAATACAACTGGCGGCGTTTATCCCTTGCGTAGGTCTCGCAGCGCAGTAAATGGCCACTCAGGGCGCGGCACATTTCAAGGGTGGTCGCTGCGTCTGGCGGATCAATCAGTACGTCGCTATTGCTGCCAGCATCGTATTGGCACAGCAACGCCTTGCCCAGCGCCACGGCTGCCCGGTCAGCGTCGTGATAGCCGGTTCGGGCCATGTCCACCGACTGTCCGGTATGAAACCAGCTTTTTTTCAAGCAGGGTGCGGTGAAGCCTGGTGAGTCAGCATCGTCGGGATGGGCTTCGTTGTCGGTTTGCAGCAGCAAGCCGAAGCCGCGAAATTCCCGTTCGATGCCATCGTAATAACCCTGGCGATAGGAGAATCTCTGGCTCAGGCGATTACCGCTGATCTCATCCATCTGGGTCTGGCGCGACACCAGGTGCAGAGGCAACGGCAGATGACAGGCAAGGGGGGCGCGGGCTTTTACTCTTGCCGCCTTTTCATCCAGCCATTCCTGGGCCGAGCTGCGGTAGGTGATGCTGTGGGCGGCGCCCATATTGTTGTGGGTGCCGGTCAGCAGATACGGTTTTTCACGAACAAAGTCGTAGCGCCAATGTTGCGCCGGGGTCAGGTACGGCACGCTCAGTATCAGGCTGGAGCAGCCGAGCCCTTGCAGGTCGGCGATGTTCACCTGGCATAAGCGGTCGTAGCGCAGGCCTTCCGGCCAGGGCAGCGCAACCGCAGGCGCGAAGCCGTTGCCACAGCGGTTCATGAAGACCAGTGCTTGATCCGCTTGCAGGTAGATCAGGTCGGTGGCACCGGAACCATCCAGGTCCGCAAAACGGATGCGCGAGGCATCGAAGGTCTGGTGGGCAAGGCCCGGAAAGTCCAACACGATGCCTTTGCCGAAACGTCCGCGACCCAGGTTTGGCCAACACTTCACTTCGTTGTGACGAATGCGCACCAGATGCTGTTGGCCGCTGCCGAGCAGATCACTGAACGCCACTAGCTCGGAGGGTGACGCGGTGAGTACCGGCAAGGCATCGTCATCGCCGTCGTGAGGGACTTCTCGGGCCGCGGCGAAGCCTTTTTCGCGCTGATTGGCATACAGGCGAATGCTGCGTGGGCCTATCAAGGCCAGGTCGCCGAGCCCTTCGCCCATCAGGTCGGCCAGTTGCCCTTGTGGATGGAAAAATTCTGCAGGGAACGCGTGAAACACAGCGAAATCCGACCAGCTTCGATCAGCACCGAGGGAAAAAAAACCGTTGAGCCCCGGTTGGGCAACGACCCAGTCCAGCCGACCATCGCCGGTGAGGTCGCCTAGCGTCTGGCGCAGCGGCTTTGCCGTATCGGCGACGGGGATGCCGGGCAGCGCTTGCCACTGCTCGTAATCCACTTCGTCCGTCTTGGTTTTGGCTCGAATGGGTTCGCGGTAATACCAGCCAGTGTCGCTTTGATAGAGCACACCGGGCAGACCTTCACCGTACAGATCCACCAGTTGAAAACCCAGGTCGCCGCTGAGGCCTGGCATGTCTTGGAAACGTTGCCAGGCGGGAGGATCTGGCAAGCGCTTGAACTCGCTGTAGCTGAACTCGAGGGGAGGGCGGTTCTGCGCCATTGCGCGATCGTCGAACGCCTGATCATGGGCTGTGCTCAGGAGGTGATATCCCAACGGCGTCTGGCGGTAATCAAGCAGCAGGCGCCGAACGAGGGCGGGGGCGGTGCCCAGTTCCTCGGGAAAATAGTGGAACATCAACACCTGGCGACACAGGCGCTCGGTGCGTAGTTCAAAACCGTAGGCAAAGGTGGAAAAAGCATCGCTACGGGGTTGCCATCGCTGGCCTTCATAGCGCGGTCGCTGGTCGTACCCGGTGCTTCGTTCGCCATAGTCGAACACCAATTCGAAATGCCATTGCACAGCCGTGGGTTGACTCGCTTTCCACAGGTAGAGGTCGGCGTCGGCCTTGAAATTGCCATAGCGCACATGGCTCAAATAGCGTTGGGCCGACGTATCCCCCGTGTATTGATAAAGAATGTGCTCGCCGCGAGCGTTCAGGCTTTCCTCCAGCAGCCATTCACCGACACGGCTTGCTTGCTGGGGATCTGCCCGGCGCGACTGGGGATTCTTGCCGAACAGATGGAGGCTGCCATCGGCACCGTGCACGAGCCAGAAACCTGGTTTGTCGTTGTTCGACGACCAATGTTCAATCCGGTCGAAGCCGCTTTCGACTCTTGGAAAATGGCGCGTCACTGTGTAGGTCGTGCCCAGGGCCAGCGTGTTGTAGCGATCGATGAGGGTTGAACGGATGACGCCGTTTGCGTCGCGTTCGGGCAACCAGACCACACCGCTGGGGCCGATGATTTCGTCATCCTCGGCATAAGCCGGGACGCCCTTGTTGGTGCGTCGTGCCACGCAGGGTAACGACAGTCCCCAGCCGATACCGAACACGCTGTTGCCGACCGAGCTGTCGTAACGCAGAGACAAGGGCGGAGCAAAACCGCGCCCTGGCGAAATCGGCAACGCAATCTCGTAGGACGCGGTGCCGTGGGCGCCGACGTTTCCCCAACCTTTGCCGATGCTCTGGATGGCGCCGCCGCCCTTGGGCAGGGTCGGCGCGGTAACCGGCAATGCGGGTTGCTCGTTCATTGCGCACCCCCGGCGGCCCTGGCCGTATAGCTCACGTGCACGATGACGTCGCTCAGCGATTCCAACAGGTCTTTTTGTGCCTGAGGATTGGGGAAGGTCAGTTGCCACGTGGAGACAGCGCCGGTGTATTCGAACGGCAGGTAGCGTTCATCGTTGAAGTTCAGGGTGAACAAGCCGTTGTCGTCGACACCAGTGGAAAGGGCGATCTGTTGGTTGGCGCGCCGGTCCTCCATGACCTGTCGCGGGTCATCAGGGGCCATGAACACTTTGCTGGAGGTCTGGGTCAGCGTGGCCCGGATGTTTTCATAAGGAGCGACGACGACCGGCAGGGAAACGCTGATGGTTTTGATCCGCCGCAGGTAATGTTTCTGATCCTTGTAATCAGCGTCGAACAGTTCGTGGGGCAGCTCGAACGTGCATTGGCCTTTCTTCAGGTCGGCATGCATGTCCAGCCATGGCTTGTTGATCGTCGAGGTTGGGGTCTGGTCCTTCAATTGACGCAGTGAAATCGTCTTGCGGATCTCCAACTCTCGCTCGCTACAGCGCAGATAGCTGGCCTGCATGTTCAACAGGCTGAGTTTCAATTGCTCGCCTGCTCCTAGCCCTCGATAGGTGGTATTCCATGCGCCGGGTTGGATGAATCGCGTCGCGAACTCGGCAATTTCGTATTGCCAGCAGGTCTCGGCGGCGAAGCACAGGGCGAGCGTTGTGTCGTAGGCCTGGCGGTAGAACTGCGCGAACCGGCTGTTCAGCCATTGATACAGTTGCGTCTTTGTAAAGCGCTTGCTGAGAAAGTCGTAGTGGGACTTGGCTTGGCTCAGGCCGGTTTCAGCCAGGTGTAACTGCAGGCGGGTGGCGGTTTGCTGCTCGTTGAAGTGCGCCAGTTGGGCGTCGATCTGCGCAAGTTCGAGCTGCGCCTGATTGTGTCCCTGTATCCATTCATCCCGGCGGCGATTGAACGACTCCGTGCGGTCGATGTTTTCTGCGGCCATACGGCTGGTAATGGCGGCGCTGTGGGCTGATGCGCTGGCAGAGAGCATCGGACCTTCCCAGCGGCTGCCGCCAAAGGAGAAGCCGGCAATGTTCGGAATCACCATCAAGCCCCCTGCCGCGATCTGGCACGCCGTTGCCACGATCTCGGCCGTGCCACTGGCCAGTTGAAACTGGGTGGCCAGTCTCTCGTTTGGACTGACGTCCTTTTCCAGCAACATTTTGTAGTGGTCGATTCGGCTTTGGACAATCGCCTGGCTGGCCAGCAGCGCCTGGTGTTGCTGACGGTCGATGTTCAAGGCCTGGCGTTGCAGGTCGACCGAGATTTTCGCCAGGTTCCATGCTTGCTGCTGCTGTAGCTCCTGCAACTGGGCCTGTTCTTTGTGCTCGATCAGCGACAACAGCGAAGCGCCAAATTGGCTGAGGCTTTCCACTGCACTCAACGCCTGGCTGTGCATGATCGAGAACCGATAGTGTGGGATCGATGCACTCGGCAGCCCTCGAACCGTATTGTCCGAAGTATTCAGTACAGGGCTACCGAGCAACGCGCGAGGGCCCAGCGGCACTGTAAATACCGGCAGATGCAGCGGCTTGCCGGCAATGTCGAGGTTGTGCCGCAAGTTGTACAGGCGGCTTTCAGCGATGTCCCAGCACTGGAGCAACTGCGGGTTGAACGGCAGACGCAAGTGCGGGCTGTCGATGGCTGGCCAGGACGCGTGCAGACTGCCCCCGCGAACGGGCACCGAGGGCTGGGAGCGGGCGAGTGATCGTTCAAATGTGCGTAAGTCGTCACTGGTGGTTTCGCCCAGCGTTTGCAGGCTGAGGCTTACCCAATGATCGACCGATTGAACGGTCGGACGTGGCCCCAACAGATCCAGCACCCGCACGTACCACAGCTTTGCCTCGCTGAGGCCGTCCGGGGTCAGTTGGCGGTAGGCGGCGTCACCTCGATTGATCAGGATGTCCAGGTACAGGAAGTACAGCGCCTTGCGAAAGTGTGCCGGATGACTGAGCGCGATCTGATGAGGGTCGTGGGGCGCCTGGTCGGCATACGAAGGCGTGGTGCCATCGATTAAAGAAACGGCCCTCCAGCAATGTTTCTGGCCGCGACCTGGATCGAAGACACGGCGCAACCAGCGTTCGGCCTCCTCATAGCGCTGTTCGGCGTTCAAGCGCTGGGCGACCAGCCATGGCACGTAGAGGAACAGTTCGGTGAAGTAACGACCGTAAGGGCCGTGGAAGTCCATCCTGTCGTGAGTGCTGTCTGGTATGGCGGGTTCCGGCAGGCGTTGTGTGGTCCAGTCGAACAGCTCATCCAGACTGTTCTCGGTACGGCGGATCAGTTCTGCGGCGAAGGTGGTGTTCAACCTGATCGGTTGGCGGAGTTGGTCTCCGGCATCGCTGGTCTTGATGGCGCTATGGGTGAAATCGATAAATTGGGTGGTGCCTAGTCCGGCCGTCGATGAGGGGGTAATGCCTGGAGCTTGAAAGTGTGCAGGGATGCAGTTCAGCTTGATGGCTTTAAGGGCGGAATAGAGCTTCGTTTCCGGTTCATCGGGGTAGACAAAGGCAACCCCACACAAAAATGTATCGCCGTCTTGGCTGAGATCCTCGCTATGCCAAGTGAACTCGAAAAAATCCCTCAGGTCCGGTGCCGGGTTGGACTGCGCCACCACTGTCAGGTTTTCATACGACAGCGGTTGAGCCGCCGAGGCGGTTGGCTGACGGAAAATCACATATTGAATGTTTCGCGGCTCATCAAGAAAGACTAGTGCCTTACCAAAATTTAGCGCTGCGGAGTTGTTTGCTTGTATTGATAAGTTTTGTACCTGTCCGGAAGTGGTGCTGCCATTATTGCGTCTACTTTCGATAATCAGATGGCGCACTGCCTCTGTAGAAAGTAATTTCCCCTGAAGGTCTGTGTAGGCATGCAGCGTGATACCGCGCGAGTGTTCAGAGTCTCTGAGCACGTCGACCATGTGGTCGAACGATAATATGTGGCTCTGGTTAAGAGGTAACGGAGCGTGGCTGGTTACTTCCAGGTATGAACCTGCATCCAGTTCCACGTAGGGTGTTTCCGGCAGGCTTCGGGCGGGAAACACTAAGTGAATCTGGATTCTTGGGAACTGATCGTGTCTGGTTTCAAGCCTTAAGCGTCTTTTTTCAGGTGGTTCATAGAGGCTGGCGCGATTGTCGATGTCTGCAGTCATGTGTAGCTTGAGCGTGGAGGCGGTATGGTCATGGGTGGATCGGATTCTGATCCACTTCTGGCAACCGTCGAAGTTAGACATGGAATCGCTCATGCTCGTCGGGAGGGAAGCTTCAGCGAGAATGATTTTCGAGCGTGTTTTTGTTTGAATACGTTGCTCGACAGCGCCTGTGAGCACTTTCACGGCGGCCTCGTAGGGGAGAGATTTTTCTGTTGCCGTTTGCTCCGTGGTAGCTGAGTTATTCAACTCAGGGATGAGATTTTTATCGATACAAGCCGTTTTAATGAATCTGAAATTGTTGCCTGCCGAGTAGGGCGTGTCGGTTTTGAGTTCTCGTGCACACAAGGCTATAAACAGTGAGTCATGCGAGCCGTTGTTGTAGTGCACCGCAACAGAGCCTATCAATGCCCGGGTTGCATCAAGGTCCTTTCCGCAAAGCGCTTTGTCGTTGCAGTAACCCTGCAAGCCAACTCGCGGCGTACTCCAGTTTCCATCCTGTTTTTTGAAGCAAAAGCTCAAGCGCAATAGCGGATGACTGGTGCCTGATTGCCCGGCGGAGGTATGAGCGGTGTCAATGGTGAAGGCTCGCGGATCCTGTTGTATGCATTCTGCCCAGGCAACAAACAGACGATTGTTGAACCAGACAGGACGAATCGTGTGTTCGACCGCGCTTTCGGGAATGGGCACATCGGCTTTCTCCCAATCCGACCAGGCATACGGATCCGGCTGATCCCGTTTGGCGGCGATGGCTGGGGCCTCTGGTGGCGTACCGTCCAGTGGACGTTGCGCCATGTCCAGCGAGCGCCAGAAATAAGTATTCTCCGATCGTGATTTGGCAATGAAATAGTAAGTGCTGTTGGCAAAGTCTTCGCCGTCGATGTAGCCGTTGAGAATATTCAGGTTGGCGATTTCTTCGAATCGGGTCAGGTAGGCCATGACCGCCGATTGAACCGCATCGGCCTGGATCCGGCTCTGGTTGAGGTCGTTTTCCAATTGCTGGAAGTTGCCGCTCTTGTTATTCCTCAGGGCCGGGTCCAGGTAACTTGCGGGGAAATACAGCAGCTTTTGATGAGCCGCCCAGATGGGGTACTGATGTATCTCGTTGCGCCACGTCTGCAGGTGCTCGGGCGTGATGCTTGCCTGGTCGTAGCCGGGCTCCATATTCATCAGGATGCGATTGATGTATTGCTGAAGGCTGGCGATGGCGCACGCCACAGGCGTGGTGGGNACATCCTGGCTGACCAGNACGTCCAGTAGCCAATATTCATAGAGGTCCTGGGNNGTCTTGAGCCGCACCGTCCCGGTCGGGNCATNGTCGGGCGCGACCTTGTCCAGGTAGAGCGCCAACTGTGCATCGCGCAGGCTTTCATCCAGCTGCTTTTTCATGGCAACGGTCATATTCAATCCTTGAATAAAAAATGTACGCCTCAATGGCACGCAGCGATCAGCCCTTCACCGACGATTTTCCAGTCCTGTGTCAGGCTGTCGCTATTGAGTGCGGCGGCCTTGAGCAGATGGTTTGCCGACAGGCCTGTGCTCAAGCAACACGCCTGGCAACGCATGACCCAATCCACGGCTTGCATGGTGGTGGCGCGTTTGGGCGTCAGCAGCGCGGTCAGGCAACTCACTTGCTCGGTGCTCCAGCCCAGCAGGTGGGCCAGCAGGCCGTTGACTGTCTCTGCTGAATGTTGCGGTAGGTCTTGGTTGGCGAGTTGCAAGTAATGCAACAGGTTTTCTTCTGACTGCGCCTGATGGCGCGCGCAATGATTGAACCGTTCGAGCAAATACAGCGTTTGAGGTGTAAGCGTTCCTGAACTGTTCGAGGCTAACCACGTGGGATGATGCATTAACACCTGTAGCGTGCTGCTGCTCAGATGCAATTTCTGGCAGGCGTCAGCGGTGCGAAGCACGTGCGCCAGCAATGGCGGTGTTTTGCCGACAGTGGTCATGATGGCCTGGACTATTTCCGTGGCATTCGTGCCGGCCATTTTCATCACGCTGGGAAGATATTCGGCGGACACGTCGGCCTTGTCGTGCAGCAGTGTTTCTACCAGGCGTTGAGGGTCGTTGGTGGATTGTGTGTGCTCCCGAAGTGCGGCCAATCGCTTTTCCAGGTTCTGATCCAACGGCAAGTCATGCCTGGCACTCTCGAACAGGCGACACCACTGCAACACATCGAGATCGTTTTGCTTGAGCCAGTCCAGGGCCCAATCCATCGCCATCAGTACGTCGAGAATGTCAGGGCCGGTGGTGGTCAGCGCTCCGGTCACCAGCGCCCGACAGAACGTNTCCCCTCCCAGTAACCGGGCCAGTTCCGTGCACGCCAGCGGCGACAGGCCAAACATCCGGGCGATACGGGCCTGGCGGTAGAGTGAGGAGACTGTAGGCAAATCCTTTTTTAGCGCCAGGTACTTCCCGGTCTGTTTCACCAGCAACAACAACGCGTCTTCCGTGAGGGCGAGTCCCAGGCCCGCGCCGAGATAGCTGAGGGTTTCAAGATCCGCGGGATCGAGGTCCGTCGCTTGTTTCTCCCATGCCGGGCTGTCGAGTAAACGGGTGCGATTGAATACTTGGTCGAACAACGGAACACGTTCTGCGCAAGCGCAGGTCGGCATTTCGTACAACAGCGAGGCAAACTCCTCAGGGGTGATGCCATGGCGCCGCTTCATGTACTGATAGACCCCAAGCGCGCGCAAGGTGTTGGCGCCGAGTGTCATTGCGGTGTTGCCTTCCGAATACAGGCTATTGACGATCAGCGTATCCAGTTCGGCAAAGGCAATACCGGTCCATCGTTGCAGTCGGACCATGCGCTGCATGCGGTCGAAACGTTCGTAGGACTTGTTGCCAAACCCTCGCTGGTTCGTTCTGGTTTCAAGCACCAACGCGGGGGCGGTGTCGGGGCCGTTGATGTAAGCGTCGCCCTGGAAGTTACGCGTCGGGGGCGGGTTATGGGGCGAGATGCAAGGGCTGTATCGGCCATGCGCCAATAGCTGCTCAACCTGTTCCGTCGTCAGCCCGGTGCGCTCCTTGAAGAATGTGAAATCACCCAGGCGCTTCACATCTTCAGTGCCATAGGCTTTTTTCAAGGCCTCGAAATCGGAGCCCGAAGCGAGCGGTGCGAGCAAGAGTGCCTGTTGTGCCGGACTGAGCCCTGAAAGCAGTTTTTGCGCTTCGCCAGGCGATTGCGAAACGTGTCCATACGTTGAGCCGTCCTGGCAAAACGGCAGTTTCAGGCTGATCCGATAATTGACTTCACCCAGGGCGGGTTTNCCTGCGCCCAAGCCAAGCAGGCATTGGTGGTGGTGAAGATCATAGGGCAGTGAAAAGGGNTAGTGTGCGTCGNCCAAGGCCTGATGGACAGTTGTGCCGTCATCGAGACTGGCCTCGATATGGCTGCGCAACGTGTCGTTGACGATGTTGAGCATCGGGCGTGCAACCAAGGCACTGTGTGGGTCGAGCATCAGCGTGTTGAGGTCCGGTCGACGTTTCTCCAGGGGGATCTTGCGGGCGTGGGTGGAGCTGTTTTCCAACTGCCTGGCAAACAGGTACAGCGCACGCAGGTAGGCCACGGGCGAGTCGATCGCGGCGATGTCACCGTCCTTGCAAAACCGATCCCAGTTTTCCTGGAACAGTGCTTGATAGCTGATCGGCCCGGATGTCGGGTCTGAGTCCAGGCTGCGTCGCACACGGAGCTTGGTGTCGCTGGAGCAGAGTTGATGCTCCAGGTACAAGCGGCTGATCTGCCGGGCGTGGCTCGACGCATTGTCGTAGGCCTGCCCGGCATCTGCATCGCAGTGCTTGGCGAGCGCCTGGGCGAACTGCGTCTTGCCCAGGCGCAGGATGTCGAATACCGACGTCAGTCCCATTCGCTGCAGGGCGGTCTTGAAATCGGTTTTTGCAGCGTCCTCTCCGTCTGGGGAGGCAACGAGCTTGTGCAACAGCGAGTCGTTGCTTACGTCCATGTGTGGTCATCTCCTGTGCGGACGGAATGTGCTTGTTCAAGCGAAAACCGTACAGGAGCGTGCAGAGAAAGGCGGTAGGACCGGGGGCGGGAGATTTGTACGAAAGAGCGATTCGTGGGCTGCGCGGATGCAAGTCCTGTGGGAGCGGGCTTGCTCGCGAAGGCGTCGGATCAGCCAGCATTAAGTTGACTGACCCACCGCCATCGCGAGCAAGCTCGCTCCCACAGTCGGCGGACGTTAGACGCGGAAGTGGCTGACCAGCATCTGCAACTGATTACCCAACCGTGCCAGTTCCACGCTGGAAGCGGCGGTTTCTTCGCTGGCGGCGGCGGTCTGTTCGGACACGTCGCGCACGTTGATGATGCTGCGGCTGATCTCCTCGGCCACGGCGCTTTGCTGCTCGGCGGCCGCAGCGATCTGCTGGTTCATCGACTGGATGTTCGACACCGTGCGGGTGATGTTTTCCAGTGACACGCCGGCCTTGCGGGTCAGGGCCACGCTGCTGTCGGTGAGGCTGCGGCTGTTGTTCATCACGGCCGCTACTTGTTGCGTGCCGTTCTGCAGCCCGGCCACCAGGCCTTCGATTTCTTCGGTGGATTTCTGCGTGCGCTGGGCCAGGCCACGGACTTCGTCGGCCACCACGGCAAAACCACGTCCGGCTTCACCGGCGCGTGCCGCTTCGATGGCCGCGTTGAGCGCCAGCAGGTTGGTCTGCTCGGCCACGGCCTTGATCACGTCCATGACGCTGCCGATCTTGTCGCTTTCCTGTTGCAGCACGGTCATGGCGTCGGTGGAACGCACCACCTCGCTGGCCAGGCGTTCGATCTGGGCGATGGCTTCGCTGACCACCTTGTCACCGGCACGGGCTTCGCCGTCGGCGGCGGCCGCGGCCTGGGAGGCCTCTTCGGCGTTGCGGGCCACTTCCTGCACCGTGGCGGTCATTTCGTGCATGGCGGTCGCGACCTGATCGGTCTCGACTTTCTGGCTGTTGACCCCGGCGCTGGTCTGCTCGGTCACGGCGGACAGTTCTTCGGCGGCGCTGGCGATCTGGGTCACGCCATCGCGGATGCCGCTGATCAGGTCGCGCAGGGTCACGCCCATGCGCGCGATGCCTTGTTGCAGCACGCCCAGTTCATCGCGGCGAGTGACGATGACCGTGTGCGACAGGTCGCCACCGGCAATGCGCTCGACCACGGCCAGGGTATCGCGCAGCGGGCCGGTGATCTGGCGAGTGATGATCACGGCTGCAATGACGCCAACCAGCAGCGCCAACAGGGTGCTGACCAGTTGCAGGGTGCGCGCCTGGGCACTTTCGGCGTCGCGGCGGTCGAGTTGGATCTGGTACAGCTGTTCGCTCAGCGTCACGATTGACGCGCCCTGGTCGGTCATTTCCTTGCGTGCCTGTACCGCGTCGGCGGTGGCCAGCTTGAAGGCCTGCACGGCGCTGCGGTATTGGGCCAGGGCGTTTTCCAGTTGGCGCAGTTCATCCTGGCGGGCACTGGAGAAATGCTCGTTCAGCGGCTTGAGCGAGGCGATGGCGGCGTCCAGCTGGGTGACGGCCTTGCGTTCGGTGTCGGCGTTGCTGTTGGCGGTGTAGCCGCGCACTTCATAGCGGGCCAGCATGAAGTCCTGCTTGGCCTGGGTGATGGCCTGGAACTGGGCGAAACGCTCGTCGCCGACACCCATTTTCCGCACGTCCGAATCCAGGGTCTCGATCAGCTTATAGGCGATCTCGGCGTTAGCGCCCATGGCATCGCGGGCGGTGTTGCCCGTGCGGTAGGCGCTGCGCATTTTGTTCAGGGACACCTGGTAGGCGCTGATGACTGCGCTCTGCTCCTTGAGCAACTTGACGTTTTCCGGGCTCTTGAAGCTGCTGAGCAGGGCGTTCTGTTGTGCCACGAAACCATCGAGGGTGGTCTGCACGTTTTGGGCGGCGGTCTCGTCACCGTTGGTCAGCATGTATTGCAGGCGCGTGACTCGAAGCTTGGTCAGGCCGGCGTTGAGCTGGGTGATGTCGCTCATCCAGTTGCTGCGGTCGATCAGCCCGCCCAGGCTGGTCCAACTGGTCAGGGCCAGCAGGCAGGTCAGTACCAGCACCAGGCCGAAGCCCAGGCCCAGTTTCATGTTGACGCTAATGTTGCCAAACCAGCTGTTCATCAAATTCCTCCAGGAACGTTGTGCTGCTTGATCGTCGGTACGCTGGAAGATTGTTGTTGTTAAGAGCCAGCAAGAGCATGTAACAGGGCTATATCGGCGGTGGGTTCAAGATCTGTAAGTTTTTTTCCGGCTATCTGTGGGAGCAAGGCTTGCCCGCGATGAAGGCGATGCGGTCTGCCACAGAATCGAGGTGTCTGTTTCGCGAGCAAGCTTTGCTCCCACGCTAAGCTTTTTTTCACATCTGTTTCACCGACTGCCTACGTCGGCCTCTCTACTGTCGCGCCAACGAATGACTGGGTGGATGCCGTTGGGGCGGCTTGATGTGGAACTGAGACTGAGCCTTTTCGGCCTGAGGCGCTCGATCAATACGCGCCGCTTTGTCCGTTACCGAAACGCTGTGGTCGTGCTGGCTTCGGCGCTGCTGGTCATCCCGTTGACCCTCTGGCTGCTCAGCCCGGCGGCGATACCGGACCTGGCCCACGGCAACGTCGCCGGCGCCCGGGCCTTGGCCGCTGGCTGGGCCAAGGGCGAGATGATCGTGCTGGTGCGTCATGTCGAGCGCTGCGATCACTCCAAGGCCGCGTGCCTGAATGATCGCGAAGGCATCACTGACCGGGCCCGGGCCGTTGCGGTGGAGTTGGGCGCGCGGTTCGAGCAACTGGGCCTGGGCAACGCCGACCTCTACAACAGCCCTCTGGTGCGTGCAGTCCAGACGGCGGGCTACATGTTCAACAAGGTGAGTGCTGGTGATGATTGGCTGAGCAATTGCCGCCGCGATCTTCTGCGCAATGCCCTGGCCCACAAGGTCGCCGGGCGCAATCTGATCCTGGTCACCCACAGCGAATGCATGCAGGCATTGGAAACCGCGTTCCAGCGGCCTACCTCGACGTTTGGCTACGGCGCTTCGCTGTTCGTCTCCGCTGCCCAGCCACAAGCCCCGCAGTTGCTCGGTTTTATCGAAGCCTCTGACTGGCGCTCGGTGGCGTTTCAGTAATTTTTCCCACGATTAGGACCGCCCATGCTGACGTCTGCTCGCGCCCGTTTCTACGGGCTCAATCTCGGAATTCCCCTGGTCTGCGCCGCGGTGGTGTTCTTGCTGTTCGACTTGACCCGCATCGACATCGCCTTCAGCAATTTATTCTATGACCCAGTGCACCAGGTCTTTCCGTTGGAGCACGTGCGGCTGTTCGAGAAAATCACCCATAAATGGGCCAGGATCATCCCGAACTGGACCGGCGAGGCGGCGATTATCGGGGCGCTGCTGTCGTTTGTCTGGACGGTCTTCCAGCCGCAAAAGCGCCCGGGATTACTTCGCTTGTTGGAGAAAACCCGGTTGGCCACACCGTTGCGTTTTGCCCACAAACACCGTCGCGACTTCCTCTACGTGGTCGTCGCCTTTTCCCTCAGCACCGGGGTGATCCATTACCTCAAGGGCCACACCAGTGTGTACTGCCCGGTGGAAACCACCCAATACGCCGGCAAGATCGAGCACAAGGAATGGTTCCAGAATTTCGACCTGCTGAAAGTCGCCGGTGATGGTCGCTGCTGGCCCGGCGGTCATGCGTCCGGCGGCTTTACGATGCTGGCGCTGTATTTCGTCGCCCGCCGCTACCGCTGGCGTCATTCGAAAGCCTTGATGCACGGGGCGCTGGTCTTGGGGTTTGTCTACGGCACGACGCGGGTCCTGCAGGGCTGGCATTACATGTCACACACGTTCTGGGCGGGGATTTTTGTCTGGTTGAGTTGCTTGCTGATGGCGTTGCTGTTTTATGGGCGGGCGGCCTTGGAGCAGCCAGTGTTGAAACCACAGCGAGCGACGGCAACGGCTGCCTTGCCTGCGTCGGGCAGTGCACATTCGTCAGCCTGAATGCAGGGCAAAAAAAAGCCCGCTGGGAGAGCGGGCTAAAACCTTAGTTTCTTGAATGAGCGAGGCGACTGTACCCAATCACGCGGGGGCGTGGGGTGAAGAAAAGTTTATGAGGTCGCCTCCCTGCACGACCTCATGCCTGCGGACTCTTCTCACCGCAGATCAAACCGATCCAGATTCATCACCTTGACCCACGCCGCGATGAAGTCCTTGACGAATTGCTCCTGCGCATCCGGGCTGGCATAGACTTCGGCCAAGGCCCGTAGCTGGGCGTTGGAGCCGAAGACCAGATCGACACGGGTGCCGGTCCATTTGACCTGGCCGGTCTTGCGGTCGCGGGCCTCGAAGGTTTCCTGGGTGTCGGAAAGGGGTTTCCATTCCACGCCCATGTCGAGCAGATTGACGAAAAAGTCGTTGGTCAACGTCCCGGGCCGTTGGGTAAAGACACCGTGCGCAGTGTGGCCAGCGTTGGTGTCCAGTACCCGCAGACCGCCGATCAATGCCGTCATTTGCGGGGCGCTGAGGGTCAGCAGTTGGGCCTTGTCGATCAGCAACGCCTCGGCGGACACGCGGTACCGGCCCTTGAGGTAGTTGCGAAAGCCATCGGCGATAGGTTCGAGGAAACCGAACGACTCGACGTCCGTCTGCTCCTGGCTCGCGTCCATGCGTCCCGGCGAGAACGGTACCGTCACGCTGAGCCCGGCATTTTTCGCGGCTTGTTCAATACCGGCGCTGCCGGCCAGCACGATCAGGTCTGCCAGGGAGATTTTCTTGCCGTCGGATTGGGCTGCGTTGAACTCGCCCCGAACCTTGTCGAGGGTCGCCAGCACTTGGGCCAGTTGCTCTGGCTGGTTGGCCGGCCAATCTTTCTGCGGGGCCAGGCGCAGGCGGCCACCGTTGGCGCCGCCGCGTTTGTCGGAACCACGGAAGGTGGAAGCTGCGGCCCATGCTGTAGACACAAGCTGTGAAACCGTGAGGCCCGAGGCCAGTAGCTTGCCTTTGAGGGCGGCGATGTCACTGTCGTTGACCAGCGGATGGTCGACCGCCGGGATAGGGTCTTGCCACAGCAGTTCTTCGTTGGGCAGTTCCGGGCCGAGGTAGCGTGAGAGCGGGCCCATGTCGCGGTGGATCAGCTTGAACCAGGCGCGGGCAAAGGCGTCGGACAACTGGTCCGGGTTTTCCAGGAAGCGCCGGGAGATTTTTTCGTAGATCGGGTCGAAGCGCAGCGCCAGGTCGGTGGTCAGCATCGTTGGGTTACGCCGTTTGGACGGGTCATGGGCATCGGGGATGATGCCCGCGCCTGCCCCGTTTTTCGGCGTCCATTGGTGCGCGCCTGCCGGGCTCTTGGTCAGTTCCCACTCGAAGCCGAACAGGTTCTCCAGGTAGTTATTGCTCCAACGAGTGGGGGTGGTGGTCCAGGTGACTTCCAGGCCACTGGTGATGGTGTCGGGCCCCTTGCCGGTGCCGAAGGTGCTCTTCCAGCCCAGGCCTTGCAGCTCCAGGCCAGCGGCTTCGGGCTCGGCGCCGACATTGTCTGCAGGGCCTGCGCCGTGGGTCTTGCCGAAGGCGTGGCCACCGGCAATCAATGCCACGGTTTCTTCGTCGTTCATGGCCATGCGGGCGAATGTTTCGCGGATGTCCACCCCGGCGGCGACCGGGTCCGGCTGACCCTCGGGGCCTTCCGGGTTGACGTAGATCAGCCCCATCTGCACGGCGGCCAGCGGGTTCTCCAGGTTGCGTCCATCGTCAGTGCGGCTTTCTTCGTTGCCAGGCTCGGCCACCAATTGGCCTTCGCCGGGGTCTTGCATGGCCGCTTTGTCGGGCTTGCCGTAGCGAACATCGCCCCCCAGCCATTTGTTTTCCGAACCCCAGTAGACGTCTTCATCCGGCTCCCAGACATCGGCGCGGCCACCGGAAAAACCGAAGGTCTTGAAGCCCATGGATTCCAGCGCGACGTTGCCGGTGAGGACGATCAGGTCGGCCCAGGAGATATTGCGACCATACTTCTGCTTGATCGGCCACAGCAGCCGACGTGCCTTGTCGAGGCTGACGTTGTCTGGCCAGCTGTTGAGCGGTGCAAACCGCTGCTGGCCGGAACCCGCGCCACCGCGCCCATCACCGGTGCGGTAGGTGCCTGCACTGTGCCAGGCCATGCGGACAAACAGCGGTCCATAGTGGCCGAAGTCTGCCGGCCACCAGTCTTGCGAGTCGGTCATCAGTGCATTCAGGTCTTGTTTCAGGGCCTGGAAGTCCAGGCGCTTGAACGCTTGGGCATAGTCGAAATCCTCGCCCATGGGGTCGGACAGCGAGGAGTGCTGGTGCAGGATCTTCAGATTCAGCTGGTTCGGCCACCAGTCGCGGTTTGTCGTACCACCGCCAGCGGCGTGATTGAACGGGCATTTCGATTCGTTTGCCATGAGAAGCTACCTTTGGTCGTATTCATCCAGCTATCCAGCCCGGCCGGGCTTCGAATAGCGACAGGCGAAATAGATGACACAGGGCGCAGGGCTCACAGTTCGCTCAACTGATCGTGTGCGGCCACACGGCAACGCGGGAGATGTCTGGTTACCCATTCGGTGGCCCACGGCAAGCCCAGTACGGTTCTGAACGCTTCGTATCTCTTTGTCAGGTTTCACGGGCCGGATTGCACCAGCCTGAATTCAGGCTAGTCCTCCTTTGCCAGATAGCTAATAGGCGCAGTATTAACGGTCGATAGGGATAATCTTTTATCGAAGCCAAGCGGCGAGGCAGATGATATGAATGGCGCCTGCCGTGACGGACCCAATAATGAACAAATGCCCGCGCAGCACGGCCTTCCACGAAGCCGGTCATGCCCTGGCTTTCTGGTGGAACGGCCAACCGATAAAACGCATCACCGTGCGTACCAAGGCTGAAGCCTGCACGGGTCCTCTGTTCGACCTGCGCGGCAACCCTCAATACGCAGAAGGGTGGGTGGAAGCGGACTACCTTGTCCCGTGCCCGGCATTCGACGCCCCGGGGATCGCTGAATTCCTGCCCTCGATGGTCGATGCCATTGAACGTGACCTGCTCCATTGCTTCGCGGGGCCAGTGGCCGAAGCAGTCTACCGGCACCGTCGGTCCGACCGGTTGATCAGGGGCAGCGGCCGCGGAGACCTGGACCGGGGGCACGAATTGATCAGCCTGCTGCCACCGCGCAAATTGCTCGACGCCCAATCCCAGGCCATCTCCCGCTGCAGTTGCCTGGTGCACCGTTACTGGCCGGCTGTCAGCGCCGTGGCGGGCTTTCTGCAAGAGCACGGCACGGTTGAGGGGAACGCCGTCACAGCGCTGTTGTGCGAGATGACCGGGGAGCGTCCGATGTCGCTTGGCCATCAAGTGGCAAGCCTCGATTCGTGATCAAGGCGTTGCCACTGGCCCTATCCGACTCGGATGAAGCCACTACTCGCTAGCGCTTCACTGTTTCCTCAAGAGAGAAGCGTCCCAGTGGGTTTTGTTGGAAGTGCTCGATGTTCTTGCGCGAAATATTGATGTACGGGCTGTAGTAGAGATCGATCCAGTTGACGTCCTGCTTGGCGATCACCTGAAGGTCGGTATACATCTGCTTGCGCTTGGTCGGGTCCACTTCTACCCGCGCGGCCGCGACCAGATCCTTGACCTTGTCGTTCTTGTAGCGGGTCATGTAATTCATGTTGGTGTCATGTCCCAGCACGA
>Ga0065714_10064675_pt1 | contig 24373 bp, 18 predicted proteins | sample MisRhiReplicate2_FD_59101 | JGI IMG/M metagenome (GOLD analysis project Ga0065714, IMG submission 59101) | Miscanthus rhizosphere microbial communities from Kellogg Biological Station, MSU, sample Rhizosphere Soil Replicate 2: eDNA_1 v2... | ecosystem: Host-associated > Plants > Roots >... | reverse complement strand
CTAGCAATACCTCCTGTTAAATTAATAGAACCGCCTGCCTTAATTTTCTTTGCTGCATATTTAACTGCAGCAAAAGCACCCCAATACCTTAATGTAAAAAACTGACGGGCATCATCTAGGTCAGTTTCATCAATCGTATTCAATACCAGGTTTTCGCCTGCGGTATATACCAAGTGATCGAAAGATTCTACTGAATTAAAAAACTGTTTGATGTTTTCTTCTTTACTCAGATCTACGGCAAAGCCTTTGCAGTTTTCGGGTAAAGACTTTAACGCCTCATTAATCCTGTTTTCATTACCGGAAACAATTACCACTTTTGCACCATCGTGCGCTGCGGCCTGTGCGGTTGCAAAACCGAGACCCGAGCTTCCACCTAATATGATCACTGTTTTTCCTTTCAGTGTAAATTCATTTGCTTTTATTTTCATGATGTTGTAAATTGATGTGCAAATTTTGAGATATCAACGACCAATTCACTTACCAATTGGTAAAAACGATCTGAGCTTGTATTTTTGTTCAACTCAACTTCATACCATATATAAATCCCAATGCCGAACAAACTTATCAGCTACCTGAAACTGTACCATCAAATTTCGGCAGTAGAAGAACAGTATATCTTGGAAGCCTTTAATCCCAAAATGTTTAAAGAAGGAGAAGCGCTCTCACAGCCAGGCAGTATTAGCAAAGAACTTTTTTTTATTGTTGATGGCGTACTCCGGATCGTTATCCGAAATGAAAAGGGGAATGAAGTGACCCATTATTTTTTAAAGGAAAATCAGTTTTGTACAATATTGAATAGTTTCCATAAGCAGATACCAGCAGAAGAGTGTATACAAGCAGCCTGCAATTGTGAGGTTTTAGGCATTAACAGAACAGCACTTTTGAAACTTTACGAACAGATACCCTATCTTAAAATACTTATTGATCAGATTACACAACAAGCTTTAATAGACAAGATAAATATCCGAAATGCCTATTTGGGGCAGGATTCTGCCAATAGATACAGGTTGTTTGTTGCCCGTCAGGCCGACATTGCCCTACGCGTATCACTAACAGATGTAGCTTCTTATTTAGGCATCACACCACAATCTTTATCCAGGATCAGAAGGCAGATCAATAGCTAGTTATTATCTTTACTAATTACAGCGGCTCTTTTTTAATAGCAGATAAAACATTGGCGTAGTGGCCATACCCGGCCAAATATTGATTACGCCATTAAAATAGCATCCTTATACCTTAGGATTACTTTTTAGTGCCTCATAGGTAAGTTCTTTTAAGTGTGTTTAGAGGCTACTTTTGCATTTCTTGCTTTAGCCTGTCCTTGTTCAAAAGCAATACCCGATTTTGTAGCCTTGTCATTTATTTTAGCATATTTATATGACACTTTTTAACCAGAAAATGGTTCAATTTATATCATCTATATAGCAATAGAAATTTTATCTTAAACATTATTTAAAATCAAAGAATGGATTTGCAGTTAAAGCATAAAACGGCTTTTATAAGCGGCTCTACCGCTGGGATCGGATTCGCCGTTGCCGAAAGTTTATTAAAAGAAGGTGTAAAAGTGATTATCAATGGCCGGTCGCAAAGCAGTGTGGATGATGCCGTGAAGTCGTTGCAAGGTATTGCCGGGAAAGATTTTATTTCAGGCATAGCGGCTGACTTTTCGAAAGCTGATGAAGTAAATAACCTGATTGATAAGCTTCCGGAGATCGATATACTGATCAATAATGCCGGCATTTTTGAACCTAAAGCTTTTGAAGATATCAGTGATGAAGATTGGTTTAGGTTTTTCGAAGTCAACGTAATGAGCGGAATCAGGTTGTCGCGGCAGTTATTCCCTAAAATGTTAAAGAAAAATTGGGGAAGGATTATTTTTATCTCCAGCGAATCGGCAGTATTTATCCCGGATGAAATGATCCACTACGGCATGACTAAAACTGCGCAGCTGGCGGTAAGCCGTGGTTTGGCAGAACTAACCAAAGGTACTGAAGTAACCGTCAATTCAATTTTGCCTGGCCCTACCAAATCAAAAGGAGTTGGTAGTTTTATTGAAGATTTAGCTAGAAATGGAAACATTACCATTGCTGAAGTAGAAGCCGATTTCTTTAAGAACATGAGGCCTACCTCATTACTACAACGCTTTCTTGATGTAAGTGAAATTGCAAATGCAGTTACCTTTTATGTAAGCCCATTAGCCTCGGGAACCAATGGGGCGGCTATTAGAGTAGAAGGCGGTTTGGTGAGATCGATATTGTAAGGTTATGGGAACTTTCAGGCTGCGCTTATGATAAGAATGTCTTCAGTTAATTAAGGGTGCTATATTTGATTTCCAATTTATCTCATTATTTATCCAGCAATGCAAAAGAGCTTTATCAAGCTGAATAAAGAATGTTTTCACTAAGACTATGGTTTCTTAAATCGGATTTAAAGTTTTAAAAAAATATTAATGTCGCAGCAATTAGAAGTTTGGCAAAGAGGGCCGCTGCCCGAAATTATTCCAATGTTACAGCCTGTAGCACATGCCTTATTACAGGCAAGAGAAGAGATTAATGATTATATGGGAGATTTCCCAATCGAACTGCTTTGGCAACGCCCTGCCGGAATGGCATCTACAGGTTTTCATCTTCAACATTTAAGTGGGGTGCTTGATCGGGTGTTTACTTATGCCAGGGCAGAGGGCCTTTCTGAATTTCAGTTTGCCCAGTTGGCTGAAGAGGGTAAGGATTCAGCAGAGGGATATACCGTAGCAGATCTTGTTAACCGTTTCAATAAGCAAGTAGACCTGGCCTTAGTGCAAATCAAGGACACAAATGAATCAATATTGTCCGATTATAGAGGCGTAGGGCGCGCAGGACTCCCTTCAACAGTTATTGGTTTGTTATTCCATGCAGCAGAGCATACGATGCGCCACGTAGGGCAATTGATGGTTACCGTAGGCGTAGTAAAGAACAATAAACAAGTTTAATAATCTGATAATCCGTTGCATCGTCGCTTAATTCATAAAAGATAATTGACCACTGCCATAGGGTTGTCACCAGGCCTGTTAAATTTGTTGCTTGATTGAAATAATTTATGGACCATCTGTTCATAAAAATTATTTTATTAACTGCGAAGTTGTGGAAAACAAAATAAAAGATATAGAAACTTTTTGCCCAGTCAGTATCAAAGAATGGCGGAATTGGTTAATAATCCATCATGAACTTAAATCGTGGGTTAGGCTTGATAGACAGTATAAAAAAAGTCTATTGACGGGTAAAAGTTTATGCCGCTTTTCTGTAAAAGGAAATCGAGTAGTAGATGCAGCAGAAACCCGGCAAAACAGAATTTTTGAACTCGTAAAATTTTCTTCAGAAAACGTATTGCTAAAGCGATTTCTCTACGAAGGAGCAAAAATTAATTAGCTGCTAAAATCAATCCCACATTTTTAAAATGGATATTATCAAAAGATTTGACCGGATACTACAGATATTTTTTCTATTGCAATCTAAATCTGTTGTCACTGCTGAAGAATTGCAAAAGCGTTTCGAAATTAGTTTAAGGACAATCTACAGGGATTTAAAAGCCTTGGAGATTGCCGGCATTCCGATTGTAAATGAATCAGGGTCTGGTTATTCGATTATGGAAGGATTTAGGCTACAGCCATCAAGGTTTAGTCAGGAAGAAATTCTTAGTTTAATGGTTGCTGAAAAAGTGATGCAAAAACATGAAACCGAATTTGTTAAGAAACACTTTGAGGCGGCACTTATCAAAATAAAGAGTTCTTTTCAGGTACATCAAAAAAGAGATTTCCTGCATTTAGAAGATACGATACATCTTAAAAGCAACTTTACATCCAATGATTACCTGCCCAACATTATTAATGTTTTACTCAATAGTACGCTAAAGAAGAAAATAACCCATATCGATTACCTTAAGAGTGGCGATATTCATACCATTGGCAGATCTGTAGAACCCATAGGCGTATTCTACGAACACAGCCTTTGGTATCTTTTAGCTTATTGCCATTTAAGAAAAGATTACCGCAATTTTAGATTGGACAGGATTAAAAAAGTTTTGGTGCTCCAGGAAAACTTTACCATTACTCACCCACCAATTAATGAATTCCGCGATAAAGACCCATACGAAAATATCATTAAAATTGAAATCAGGGTAGACCGGAAGTATGCGCATTTTTTATATTGGGAACGGCAGATTTTTGGATTTACCGGGGAAGAAATTTCAGATGATTTTGTGCTGATGTATTTCGACTGTTCCCTTCCTATTGTTTCTTTTGTACGCTGGTTTTTGAAATTTGTTGATATAGCCGAAATTACAGAACCAGCCCATTTAAATAATGAGCTGGTTGAAATAATGGAATCTGGTTTAAAAAGATTAAATAATAAAAGAGCTATTTAAGCTCTTTTATTATTTAATAACGGTCCCAGAAAAAGGGAGGCTCAATGCCTAATGCCCTTAAATATACAAAGCCTTGCCCACGGTGGTGTATTTCGTTATCAATGAAATACAAAAGGTGGCTAATTATCGAAAACTCGTACTGTCCGAATAATTTAATGGTTTCGTGAAGTTGATCTTCAGCGATTTGGTTAAAATATTCTACAATTTTTGGGGTATCCTCATCCCATTTTGTTAGGATCTCTTCTTTGCTATTAAGCGGAAGATCATGACTAAAAGGAGCTGTTTCTCTGGTCGCCATTTCTTTTAAACCAGGAACATCAATTGATAATAACTCTTTAATTAATGCTGAAAAGGGTCTCATTTCGCCGATCGAAAATTCGAATAATTCTTTTTCGGGAAATTTTTCAATGGTTTTTCGGGTTAGTTTTCTGTGGCCCAACCAATGTTGTAGTAATTCGCTTTTAGTAATCATAGTTGCTAAATATTTGTTTTATTATTTTAATAGAACAAAGCTAGGGCTGACCTATGACAACTGTTTGTCAGTCTAAAAACGGTAATTATGTTTATTAAAATTTCTGTTAGTTTTCTGAATATTGAAAGCTAAATTAATCTTCCCAGATCATAAATAGGTTGCAAAAGAGACATAAGTTCATTAACGTGCCTTAGCGCTCCATGATTACAGCAGTAGATAAATTTTGCGTTTGATTGATATGCTTCCGGTACATATTGCCCCAGTCAGACATGGCATCCAACATTGTTTTCATGGTACGGCCTAAATCGGTTAAACGGTATTCAACTCTTGGCGGTACTTCCGGAAAAACGACGCGGGTGATAATCTGGTCTTTCTCCAGTTCTCTTAGCTGTGCCACCAACATCCGTTCTGATATGCCAACAATGTCTTTTTTAAGCTCGCTATAACGCATGGTGCAGTAAGAAAGACGACATAATATTGCCGGTTTCCAGCGGCCACCAATTACGGCCAGCGATGAAGACATGCCACAACTGTCGATCATCATTTTTTCGTTCAAAGCATTGGTTGATGTTTCTTTTCTCATTTTTTACTTTTTTGTTAGTACCTAACAATTTGCTGCTTACCTGCTAATGTAGCGGATCTCTTTTACATTAGCAGAATATTTAGCAATACATATGAAAAAACTAACAGATAAAATTGCGTTGGTAACAGGAGGAAGCCGGGGCATAGGTGCAGCTATTGTAAAAAGGCTTGCTGCGGATGGTGCAAAAGTGATATTTACCTATGCCCATTCAGCGGAGAAAGCTTTGAATGTAGTGGCCGAAGTTGAAGCTGCAGGAGGACTCGCTGTTGCAGTAAAAGCAAACAGTACAACACCTACGGAGGTAACGGGAGCTGTAGCTAAAACCATTGCCGATTTCGGGCGTATTGATGTGCTGATCAACAATGCCGGTATTTATATCGGCAAAGCTTTTGAAGAACACACACTCGAGGATTATAACGAAATTATGTCCGTTAATGTACAGGCGGTTTTTGTTGCTGCACTGGCCGCTGTAAAAGGCATGCCCGAGGGTGGGCGAATCATTACCATTGGAAGCAATATGGGCGATAATGCTATTGGTCCTGAAACTACTTTGTATACCATGAGCAAATCGGCACTGCAGGGTTTAACGCGCGGCTTAGCACGCGATCTTGGCTCCCGGAAAATTACGGTCAACCTGATTCAGCCCGGACCGATCAATACCGATATGAATCCTGCTGATGCGCCGTTGGCAGATTTTTTGAGAACCCGCATGGCCCTGCCAGATTATGGTACTGCAGAAGACATTGCTGCATTTGTAAGCTTTATTGCAAGCGAAGAAGCCAGATATGTCACCGGTTCTTTTTTAACAATCGACGGTGGGTTGAATGCTTAAGGCTATCATAAAATCATGCTTTGGTCGGGATTATAAACCTGACCAAAGTTTACCTGTTAAACACCATCATTTGTCCCGATATTCGCTGCAGTATTGTTGAAATTGGATGTAAACGGATAAAAATCCTTCAATGAAAATCCACGGCTATGCAAACTTTTTTCGCAACCATTTGCGGAGCGGTTCATCATACCATTTTAAGGTGGCGTATGCTAAAACAATGCTACCACCTAAAATAAGTAAGGCATACGGCCAGGCCTGTACAATTGTAGTGCCTTTATGGTTACTGATCCAGGCCACGTAAAAATAAACCAAAGGATAATGTACCAGGTAAAGTGGATAAGATATATCACCTAAAAATTTGCATATCCTGTGTTCCCTTTGTGTTTGCAGCAGACCACTTGCACCAATGTATACAATAAGCGGGAACACGAAAATAATGCATACAGATTCATAAATCCCGTTCATCCAAAGATGTTCAGCACCGCCAATACGTGGCATATAAAGTACCAATGCTACTAAAAGACTGCACCATAAAAAGGCATTTTTAATCCGGGTGGGCTTTGCCATACGCGAAAGTAACAAACCGGCAAAGAAAGGGTATAGGGTACGGGTAAGTCCAATACGTACCTGTTCTACATTTAGTGTCCAGCCGCCACTTAGATCACCATTTGTAATGGCCAGTTGTGCCAATGCAATGGCTGCGATAACGACAAAGATACTTAATGCTGTTTTAGAAAATTTCCTGATCCATAATGCATAAAGAATATTGGCAATGTATTCAAAAAATAACGACCATCCTACGCTATTCATGGGGTGCATTTCTTGCCAGCCACGAATATCAAGTGATAGTGGTATAGGTAAGATGGTGTAGCCAATAAGCAGTACTAAGAGCATTTTCCAGAGTGGTACAGTGTGAATGAGTGGCCATATGGTAGAGTCTGTAAAATAGAATCCGATAGCGCCCATAGTCATCCCTAAAATGACCATGGGTTGCAGGCGTAAGATACGGCGTTTGAAAAAACTGCCTACACTCATTTTATTCCATCGGTCGTCATAAGCATAGCCCATTACAAAACCCGATAATAAAAAGAAAAAATCTACTGCCAGATAACCATGGTTAACCAGAATATCAAGGTGGCCGGTTCCCAGGGGTTCGGTTAAGTGAAAAGTGACAACAATTATTGCGGCAACACCGCGAAGGCCATCTAATATAGGGTAATGTGGCTTGGTGGCCAGTTCATTATTTAGGTTAGTACTCATGTATGGGCTTGTAAAAATTGCAAGCCGTAAAAATAACCAACATTCTTTACCCCACACCTTTGCATCCACAATGATACCTAGGGCATTATGCCTAGCTGAACTAGACGGTTTTAACCATCAAAATAAGCAGGAATTAAAATGAAAAGGGCTTTATGAATTAAAAACATTAATCATTACATTTGTCCGTAGTGAAAAACTTTGTATTCCTTTTTTCTCTTTATCTGATCCTTCTGGGCCTAATGCCCTGCCAGGATAAGGAAGATATGGTTTCCAAGTCTCACACCGAAAGTGTTGTGCACAGCGATCATGCAAAAGCTCAACATGTGCATGGCGAATCCTGTCCGCCATTCTGTAGCTGCGCCTGCTGTTCAGTCGGGCAGCACTTTCCATCCGAAAAGTTAACAAACCTGATTGTTCCGGTATTCCGGAAACCATATCCGGTTTTCCAGTGTTCGGCATTAAAAAAACAACCACTCGATATTTGGCAACCGCCTAAACTCGTTTAATCAATCTTTCATCTCATGGCGAATGTCCATGAAAAGCATGCTACTTACATGCATTTTTTGCACCATGATGTGCAATGATGCGCTGCTATTTATTGATTTTGATTTAAACGACAATGCTGAACAGAATAATACAGTTCTCCATCAGGCAGAAACTGCTGGTGGGAATTATGATGCTGGCGCTGATTGCCTGGGGTATATACTCCATTAGGCAGCTGCCCATAGATGCCCTTCCAGATATTACCAATAACCAGGTCCAGATTATTACTTCCTCGCCAAGCAACGGTGCAGAAGATATTGAGCGCTTTGTAACCTATCCGGTAGAGCAGACCATGGCCACTATTCCCGGAATAGAAGAAATCCGTTCTTTTAGCAGGTTCGGCCTTTCAGTTGTGACAGTGGTTTTTAAGGAAAATGTAGAGATTTACTGGGCCCGCCAACAGGTAAGTGAAAGGCTTGCCGAGGTAGAAAGGGCCATTCCGAAGGGGATCGGCACACCTGAGATTGCACCATTAACTACCGGACTGGGAGAAATTTACCAATATGTAATCCACCCTAAAAAAGGATATGAAAAAAAATATGATGCCACCGAGCTCCGCACCATTCAAGACTGGATTGTTCGTCGCCAGCTTCTTGGCGTAGAGGGCATAGCAGATGTGAGCAGCTTTGGAGGGTACCTTAAACAGTATGAGATTGCCCTTAATCCTGACAAGCTCAGAAGCATGGACATCTCCATCAGCGATATTTTTAAGGCGCTTGAAAAAAATAACCAGAACACTGGCGGATCTTACATCGATAAGAAGCCAAATGCTTATTTTATCAGGAGCGAGGGATTGATTAACAGTATTGAGGACATTGAGAACATCGTTGTACGGACCAATGAGAATAGCATTCCCGTGCTGATCCGAAATGTAGCTGAAGTAAGGATCGGTGCAGCCACCAGATACGGTGCCATGACCAGGAACGATCAGGGCGAGGTAGTAGGAGCAGTAGTGATGATGCTAAAGGGTGCCAACTCCTCGAAGGTTATAGCGAACGTAAAAACCCGAATGGATCAGATCGCAAAGAATCTTCCAGAAGGAGTGGTTATCGAGCCATTCCTCGACCGTACAAAGCTGGTAGACAGTGCCATTGGTACAGTGACCAAAAACCTGGCAGAAGGTGCATTGATTGTGATTTTTGTATTGGTACTGCTTTTGGGGAATTTCCGTGCCGGATTAATTGTGGCTTCTGTTATTCCACTTGCCATGCTTTTCGCCATATGCCTGATGAATCTTTTTGGTGTCAGTGGAAACCTGATGAGCCTTGGTGCCATAGACTTTGGGCTAATCGTAGATGGAGCAGTGATTATAGTGGAGGCATCTCTCCACCATCTGAGTATCCGAAAAAACAAAAGCGTGTTAAGCCAGCAGGAGATGGATGCAGAGATTTTTGAATCTGCTTCCAAGATCCGTAATAGCGCTGCTTTCGGCGAAATCATTATCCTCATCGTTTACCTCCCGATTCTTGCACTGGTTGGTATAGAAGGCAAGATGTTCAGGCCAATGGCCCAAACGGTGGGTTTTGCTATCCTTGGTGCTTTTATCTTATCATTAACTTATGTGCCGATGATGAGTGCGCTGTTTCTAAATAAAACCATCAGCACCAAAAGAAATATCTCAGACAGGATTATGTCTTTTTTTCAAAGGGTATATACACCAATGCTCAATTTTGCACTTCGGGCAAGGTTGGCTGTTGTTGGCATTGCAATAGGATTGTTTACCATCGGCATTATTATTTTCAATTATCTGGGTGCCGAATTTATTCCTACGCTAGAGGAGGGTGACTTTGCCGTAGAAACCAGGGTGCTTACCGGGAGCAGTCTTTCGCAAACCATTGAAGCCTCTACACGTGCTGCAAAGGTATTAAAAGCAAATTTTACTGAGGTAAAAGAGGTTATCGGAAAGATTGGCTCCAGCGAGATTCCTACCGACCCCATGCCTGTAGAAGCCTGTGACCTGATCATTACCTTAAAGGATAAGGGCGATTGGATAAATGCTTCGACCAGGGACGAGCTTGCGGAAAAGATGCAGGCCAAGCTGGAGCAGTATATCCCTGGAGTTACTTTCGGCTTCCAACAGCCCATACAAATGCGTTTTAATGAACTTATGACTGGTGCACGGCAAGATGTGGTGATCAAGATATATGGAGAAGATTTTTCGAAGCTAAGTGCTTACGCAGCTCAGATTGGTGCTATAGCCAGGAAAATAGAAGGGGCACAGGATATTTATGTAGAACAGGCTTCAGGACTTCCACAGGTGATCGTCAAATTTCATAGAGAAAAGATTGCCCAGTTCGGACTGAACATCGAGGATGTCAATACGGCTATCCGCTCTGGATTTGCTGGTGAGGTGGCTGGTCTTGTATTTGAGGGTGAAAAACGGTTCGATATGGTTGTCCGCCTGGAAGAAGAAAACAGGCAGTCGCTTGAAGATGTAAAGAATCTGTTCGTAACTGCGCCCAATGGTAACCAGATCCCGCTGGAACAATTGGCTGATATCCAATATAGAGAAGGACCAAACCAGATCCAGCGGGATGATGCAAAGCGGCGCATTACTGTTGGATTTAATGTAAGAGGAAGGGATGTGGAAAGTATTGTAAAGGAAATTCAGCAGAAGATCGATACAGAGGTTAAGTTTTTGCCGGGATATTATCCAACTTTTGGCGGCACTTTTGAGAACCTGCAGGCGGCCACCAAAAGATTGGGCGTTGCTGTACCATTGGCCTTATTGCTCATTCTATTATTGCTTTACCTTACGTTTTCATCCATCAAACATGCACTTTTAATTTTTACCGCAATTCCATTGTCGGCCATTGGTGGCGTATTCGCCCTATGGGCAAGGGGCATGCCATTTAGTATCTCCGCAGGCATCGGCTTTATTGCGCTTTTTGGTGTGGCGGTACTTAACGGCATCGTACTGATCAGTGAATTTAACAGGTTAAAAAAAGAAGGAATGAAAAATATTTATGAAATTATCAGAACAGGAACTTCGGTCAGGCTTCGGCCAGTGATTATGACGGCCCTTGTAGCTTCCCTGGGTTTTCTTCCAATGGCCATCTCCGGCGGAAGTGGTGCCGAAGTACAGCGCCCGTTGGCTACGGTTGTTATCGGCGGATTAATCTCCGCAACACTACTAACCCTTTTGGTGCTTCCGATACTTTATATCTGGCTGGAAAAAATGGGCAGCAAAAAAGTAAGAATAGCTCCGGTAGCAGGCATTATAGGGTTATTTATTCTATTGTTTGGATTGCAGCCAGCTAAAGCACAAACGGTGATAACCCTTAAGCAGGCCGTATCGTCAGCGCTGGAAAATAACCGTACCATTAATGGAGCTAACCTTGGTGTAGAACTGCAACAGACACTTAGGAAAGGCACTTTCGAAATGCCTAAAACGGAAATATCTATACTTTACGGGCAATATAATAGCTTGATAAAAAACGATAACAACATTACCGTTTCGCAAAGCATTCCCTTCCCAACACTTTTCGCTGCTAATGCTGCATTAAGTGATGAACGCATCAAAGCGGGTAAGCTTCAGGTCGCTTCAAGTAAAAACGAACTTGTTTTTCAGGTGAAGACAGTATATACCAATCTGCAGTATCTATACTCCAAAGAGAAATTATTGCTTGAGCAAGACAGCATTTATAGGGGTTTTGTAAAATCGGCTTCGCTAAAGTACAAAACAGGCGAGGGCAACCTGCTTGAAAAGTTAGCTGCCGAGACACAACTCAAGGATGTCCAGAACCTGCTCGATCAAAACAGGTCTGACATCGAAATTTATAAAGTGCAGCTTGCTACGCTTTTAGGTATAGATGGGCGACCCTTAATCGCCGACAAGTTTTTAAAAGAAACACCCGAGATTTCGATCGGAGATACGGCGCTTCTAAAAGAGAATCCAGCCATTGCCTATTTTAGGCAGCAGATTGTGATCGCCGAAAAACAGCGGAAGGTAGAACTTGCCAAAGCATTACCCGATTTCACACTGGGTTATTTCAACCAGTCGCTAACCGGTTTTCAAAACGTTAATGGAAATGACGTTTTCTTTGGTCGCGATAAACGTTTCCAGGGCTTCCAGGTAGGTCTTTCCGTTCCATTATTTTACAGGGGTTATTCAGTAAAGGCAAAGGTTGCATCGATTAATAAGGATATTGCTTCAAACGATCTGGAGCTTCATCAGCGAAAAATCACAGGTCAGTATCAGCAGGCCTTTGGCGAATACCTGAAAAACAGAAAACGCTACGAATATTTTGTTACTTCGGCCCTGGCCAATGCAGCCTTAATATTAAAAAACAGTCGCATTGCCTACCAAAATGGAGAAATAGGCTATTCGGAATACCTGTTGAACCTTAAACAAGCAAATGCTATTTATGAGGGGCGCCTGATGGTCTTGCTCCAATTAAGCCAGAGCATCAACCAGCTAGAATTTTTAACCGGTAATAACCAATCATTTTAAATCTCATGAGATCCATATATAAACATCTTATCTTTTTATCCTTCCCGTTTTATTTGGCTGGCTGTAGTCGTCCAAGTGCGGAAAAAGAACCTGAAAAAGAAACCGTTCACGAAAATAGCGATATCGTAATCCTCACACCAGAGCAACACAAGCTGTCGGAAATTACCCTGGGGAATATTGAACTTAAGGAATTAAGTGGAACAACAAAAGTAAACGGCATGCTCGATCTCCCACCACAGAGTCTGGTATCTATTTCCACACCGCTGGAAGGGATTGTAAAAAGTACCAATATGCTGCAGGGAAAACACGTAGCCAAAGGAGAACTTGTGGCAGTAATGCAGAATCCGGAATTTATTCAGATGCAACAAGATTATCTGGATTATAATAGTCAACTGCAGTTCTTAAAGCAGGAGCTTGACCGACAGGAAGAATTGGCAAAGGAAAATGTGAATTCTAAAAAAGCATTGCAGAAGGCAAGGAGCGAATACCAGAGTGTAAGTGCAAGATTGTTGGGTCAACGTTCAAAACTTTCCATTATGAATATCAGTTTTTCGGCACTGGAAAAAGGACAGATCCAGAAAACCTTTAACCTCTATACACCAATGGCGGGTTACGTTACACAGGTCAATACCAATATTGGCGCCTTTGCCAATACAACAGATGTACTGTTCAAAATCGCCGATACTGAGCACCTGCATGCAGAACTTACAGTATTTGAAAAAGATGTACCCAAGCTTAAGCTTGGGCAGAAAGTTCGATTTGTGCTGGCCAATGAAGAAAAAGAACGTATGGCTACGGTTTACCTCATCGGCAGGGAAATCAGTAAAGAACGTACTGTGCAAATTCACTGTCACCTGGATAAGGAAGATACACAATTGCTTCCAGGTATGTATCTTAAGGCCTATGTAGAAAGTGGAATGAACAAGGTTGAAGCACTACCTGATGCGTCAATTGTTGAATTTGAAGGCAAAAAATTCGTGTTTATAAATCAGCCCGCTGATAAAGGCGGTAACATTTATCGATACAGAATGATGGAAGTAAAAACAGGAGTTGCCGAGAATGGATACACCCAGGTTTCTTTTGTCGGGCAAATTAATAATGCGAAGGTGGTAATAAAGGGTGCTTATGATCTGTTGAGCAAGGTAAAGAATGCCGAAGAGGAAGGAGAGGGCCATTAAATAAGCACTGCGGTTATCAGTCTGAGCGTATTCGAAGATTTCTTGTAAATCGCAAATAAACATCCTTCGACTCCATTGTTTTATGTGATTGATAATAAGAAAGATATGTTTCTTCAAATGGCAAACCTGTCATCAGCCCTCCGATGTATTTGAAAAAATTCTAACCTTTACCATTGACATACTCCAAAAAAGGGTCGTCATTGCTGAGGAGGAACGACGAATCAATCTATCATGCTAGATTTGGTAGTTAGAATTGAAATAGCTTGGAATCCCGATTTACGCATGAAGAAAAGAGGAATTTTTATGCAACTTGATCGACCCTGCGACTTAAAATACTTCATATTTATGTCCTGATAATGATGCTGTTTTGTGTATGCTGCTCAGCGTTAACAAATTTCCTTAAGGTAAATTAATCAAAGGTTGGACAAATATTTGCATAATACATGGGCAAAGTAAACTCAATTGAACTGTACTGGTAGGAGAAGATATGAACTGCTTCATTATAACCGGACTTTATAAGGGTAAAAATTTTCAGTTCTTCTAATGCAGTTTTAATCTTTTTGTTAAATCATTCCATATTAAGGAATATTGTTTGAAAAAGTGTCTTTTCATAAAACATAGTTTACATAAAAGCTGTTAGGTGTAGGATTTATGAAAAAAAACCGTAACACGCTCAGCCCAACGCCCTGGCAACGGCTTGTCGAAATGCTTCATGTAGAGCGCTCGACCATTAACTATATATTTCTTTATGCAGGTCTTATTGGGGTCATAGGACTTTCTCTTCCGCTTGGTACGGCTGCGGTTTTTAATCTGCTCTCCAACGGCTCGATGTATAGTTCAACTTATATACTCATAGCTGCTATTTTAATTGGAATCGTAGTTGGTGGGATCTTGCTGATGGGACAGCTCTCACTGGTCGAATATCTTGAGCAGAAGATTTTTATCAAGGCCGCTATCGGGTTTGCTTATCGGCTGCCCAGGATCAAAAAAAAGGAATTTGAGGGAGAAGATCCAAGAGAACTGGTTAACAGATTTTTTGACGTGCTCACCATCCAAAAAGGCTTGACCAAGTTGCTAATAGATATTGTGGCTTCAGGGGTACTAATATTTTTCAGCGCCATACTACTTTCTTTTTACCATCCGGTATTTATCGGCTTTGGAATCTTTACTATTGCCTGTATCGCTGTGATAATCACCATTTACTACCGCAGGGGAGTAGATACGAGTATCGAAGAATCTGAGTATAAATATGAGGTTGTTGCTTACCTTGAAAACGTGGCTGCCGATCTGGATGTTTATCGGGGCAAGGAAGGTGAAATGGAGAAGATCGCAGTAATGACGGATGAGATTACTTCCAGATATGTGGAGGCAAGAAATGATCATTTTAGTATTTTAAAAAGACTATTTGCAAGTGCAGTTGCGCTTAGGACTATTTTGATGGGTGCTCTTTTACTATTAGGATCCTACTTTGTTGTGCAGCGGGAGATGACCTTCGGACAGTTTGTAGCAGCTGAAGTGATTATTGTTCAGATTTCTTATGCCGTAGAAAAACTCATGACGAGTTTGAATACCGTTTTTGATATGGTAACAGGTAGTGAAAAGCTTGCTGTGGTAACGGATATGGAACTGGAGGAAGGAGAAAGACATCATGGTTAATCAGACAAAGAAACTGGTCGTAAGAAAAGTGGATGAGTATGCTGTACTATCCAAAGCGCAACTTATTTCTTCCAGGGGGCCGAGACTGCTTGGAAGGGTAATGATTGGGGTATCTATCCTATTCATCATTATTCTGCTCCTTCCCTGGCGGCAGACGATATCCGGGCGCGGTACAGTTACAGCTTTAAGACCTGAAGACAGGCCGCAAACCATTCAAAACCAGATCGGCGGACGTATTGAGTATTGGGCGGTACGCGAGGGTGAACAGGTGAAAAAGGGTGATACAATTCTTGTTCTTTCTGAGACCAGCCAATCTTATTTTAATCCTGAACTGCCCGAGCGTCTGGATGAACAGTTGAACGCCAAAAGGGGTAGCGAGGAGGCTGCAGACCAGAAAATTTCTGCAAGTAATGCCCAGATCAATGCATTGAGCAATGGGGTAAGGGTGCAACTCAGCGCTGCAAAGAACAGTGTAATCCAGGCTAGAAATACCGTAAGAATTGATAGCGCTGAACTTGTAGCTGTAAAAAACTTTTATCAGACAAGCAAGGTAAGATTGGAGCGGTATGAGGCTGGTTACAAGAATGGCCTTTTTTCGCTAACCGATATTGAAACAAGGAGATTAAAGCTTGCTGAAGACAAAGCTAAAGAAGTCGCTCAGGAGAATAAGCTCAACAGCGCCAGGCAGTCTCTTGCCAATGCCGTCATTGAACTTGATAACATTAGGGCAAAGTTCAGCCAGTCTTTAGCCTCTGCGCAGGCAGACCGTAGTTCGGCACTCTCCGGAAAAGCCTCAGTTAGAGAAGAGATAGCAAGACTCCGCAATGAGATGAGCAATATCGATATCAGAAGGGGACTTTATGTAGTACGTGCTCCACAGGATGGGTATATCGTCAAAACTTTCAAAGCAGGCATAGGGGAGAATATTAAAGAAGGCGAATCTGTGGCTACGCTACAACCATTGTCGCCGATTGTTGCCGCTGAAATTTATGTGGATGCAATGGATGTTCCGCTGATCTTAGATAGCAGTAATGTACGGCTTCAGTTTGAAGGCTGGCCATCGGTGCAGTTTTCAGGCTGGCCATCCGTTGCTGTAGGAACTTTTGGAGGTAAGGTATCGGTTATTGATAGGGTAAGCACCGGTGGCAAATACCGTATATTGGTCAGACAACTCGTTAAGGTACCTAAAGGGGACGAACCATGGCCGACCCAGCTCCGACAAGGGTCGGGAGTTTATGGCAGGGTCATTTTACAATCGGTGCCGGTTTGGTATGAGATTTGGCGGCAGCTCAATGGCTTTCCCCCAAGTTTGGATAAGGCCCCAAGCGAAGAAAATATCAATAACAAGTAATGGAGATTTTTCTTAAAAAGCATGTTCATGGACCGGTAAGGGGCATGGCATCGTTAAAGTGTAGTGTCTTTTTTTTCTTTTGGCTGATGACCTGCATGGGTGCTTCAGCTCAGCAAAAGGGAGCTGTCGGGGCTGAGGTATTTTCACTCAGGGACATGCAGGAAATTGTGCTGACCGGACATCCGGTTATAAAGCAGGCCCGCCTGCTCAGTAAGAACGCTCAGGCAAAAGTACTCCAGTCTCTTGGGAATTTTGATCCTGAGCTCATGGCCTCCTTTGGGAGAAAGATTTTTGGGGGCACTGAATATTACAACCATTGGGACAGCCAGCTCAAAGTTCCGCTGTGGCTTGCCGGGGCTGATCTGAACATAGGTTATGACCGTAATGTAGGGGCTTATAACAATCCCGAAACCAAGACAAGCAATACCGGACTTTCAGGTATAGGACTTAATATCCCCTTGGGGCAGGGGCTGCTGATCGATTCCCGCAGAAGCACCTTGCGACAGGCTAAAATTATGGTTGGCTATGCGGAAGCCGAGCAGATCGCACAGATAAATTCAGTATGGATTTCTTCTCTTAAGGATTACTGGAACTGGTATTTTGCCTTCGAGCAGCAGCGTTTTACTTCTGAGGGAGTATCGCTTGCAGAAAAAAGATTCTTAGCTTTAAAAGCGCAGGTACTTATTGGGGATAAACCTCCGATAGATTCAGTTGAAGCGTCCATCACACTTCAGGATAGGAGGGTTCAGCTGCAGGAGAGCAGCGTAAAGCTCAATAACGCAAGACTCCTGCTTTCCAATAATCTTTGGTCTGCCAGCGGCGTTCCTCAGGAACTTCCTGCCCAGGCCATTCCCGAAAATGATGTGGATACTCAAAGGTTTATGGACGGATTTCGCCTGGACTCACTTGTGAGAGAGGCTGCCCAGCAACATCCTGAAGTGTTGAAGCTAAAGAGTCAGCAGGCGCAGCTAGGTGTGGAAGAACAGTATAGGAGGGAAATGCTTAAACCAAAACTGAACATCAAGGGTTCTTTTTTAGCTGGTAGAAGGGATTTTTCCTATGTTGCCGATAACTATGATTTTCGTCTGGCCAATTATAAGGTTGGTATTGATCTCTCTTTTCCCTTGTTTTTAAGGGAGCAGCGAGGCAAGCTACGCGAGGTGCGGATCAAACAGGCTGAGGTTACTTATGGACTGCAGCAGACAGGCCGTGAGATTCAGACCGAAGTGTTTTCTGCATTTAATGAGTATAAGGGCTATCAGGCGCAGCTGGAAATGCAGACCAGGAATGTTGGCAGTCAAATGGCTCTTGTGCGTGGTGAGCTGCAGAAATTTGACCTTGGTGAGAGTAACCTTTTTTTAATCAATTCAAGAGAAACCAAACTTATAGAGATGCAGGTTAAGCGGGCAGAGATCATATCCAGTCTTCGTAAAGCAATGGCAGAAATTTATTACAGGGCCGGAAAACGTCTGGAGTTTTGAGCCGCCGGCTAAGTGCCAATGCCTTTACTAAGTTGCTGGATTTGGCATTTTTAATTTTTAACCAGTATCAAATTTAAAATAAATAATATGGCCTCAGGTTTTTTTGCAATTCTGGACGATATTGCAGCCTTAATGGATGATGTTGCCGTTAGTGCCAAACTGGCGACCAGGAAAACTGCAGGAATTTTGGGCGATGATCTGGCTGTTAACGCAGAGAAGGCAACTGGCTTCCTTTCTTCAAGAGAACTCCCTGTACTATGGTCAATTACCAAGGGTTCTTTTATCAATAAGCTTATTATTGTGCCCATCGCGTTAGTGCTCAATTCTTTTTTTCCCTTAGCCATTACCATTATCCTTTTACTTGGCGGATTTTATTTAGCATACGAAGGAGTTGAAAAAATAATGGGATATTTCTTTCCTTCTTCTACAGTTGGGGAGATAAAGGAAAAAGATGAAATTGAGGATAAAAGTTTGCTAGAGCGGGCCAGGGTAAGGTCTGCTATCACTACGGATTTTATACTTTCTGTTGAAATCGTGATCATTGCCCTTGGAACGGTGATGAGCGAGCGGTTAATGTTGCAGATATTAACTGTTTCTGCAGTTGCCCTAATAGCAACAGTTGGGGTGTATGGGCTGGTTGCACTTATAATTAGAATGGATGATGGAGGACAGGCATTAATCAACAAATCAAGAGGTAAAGGCTTTATGTTTTTTCTTGGAAAACTGCTGGTTAATTCCTTGCCGTTCATAATCCGTATGCTGAGCATCGGCGGTACCATAGCACTAATTTTGGTTGCGGGCGGAATTTTTTCGCATAACCTTCATTTTTTGCACAGCGCCTTTCTGAATATTCCATCCATTCTTTATGAATTTCTACTTGGATTGCTGGCAGGCTTTATCGCTTTTGGATTTTTTAGCCTGGTTAAGGGTATCGTTAAAAGTTTTCGCTAACATGTATTTAGCAACGCCTTGGGCACCTGTTTAAGGAGTCAGCAGAAAAAAATCAGTGTGTAATAGGTAGGTTATCTGAAAATTTTCCCTTTGCACTGTAGAATATAATCAACTACATTTTACATCAGTGGGTTGATGGTACATTTCCGGGTAGTTCGATAAATTACCCGGTAATAACAATGGTTATTCCGCTCGGAATGTCTGATTTTCCTGAAAATCCGTATCCTTCTTGCAATTTAGGAAAATGTATTAGGCCAGACCTTATTTATTTTTACAGATTAGCACTGTTCAAAGGTTACTAAACGATTAATTTCGTATTAATAGAGACACCAACCTCAGGAAGCATGCATGACCGTTTAAAAAATCTCTTGTCGCCACCTTTTATCTTTTGCGTGGTGCTCTTGATCCTCAACGACTTCTTGTTAAAAGCTGCTTTTCATAATGTACTTACCGGCAAGGTCTCTGATTTTTGTGGACTGTTTATTTTCCCGATTTTTTGGTCGGCACTCTTTCCCAAATTTAAATCCTGGATCTTTATCCTTAGCGGCATACTGTTCGTTTTCTGGAAAAGCGAGTATTCTTCCGGACTGATTGAATTGGTGAATACCTTCTTTCCGCTCGCGCGTACTGTTGACCCTACCGATTTGCTGGCCTTACCGGTGTTGTTGTTGGGCTGGGTGTATCTCAAAGGCAGACCTCAGCTCGCGTTGAGCAAATCTCTATTGCCTTTCCTAGGCACTGCGTTTATCGCCCTCGTTACCATTTTCTCTTTCTGCGCCACCAGCCAGCAGCGGACTATCCAATCTTTTGACCATCCCCAGTATGTGCTTTTACGATCAGCTGTAACTCCGGATATGAAACTTTATGATGAATTTGAATTTTACAGGAAAGATTCCTTACTCGTTGTTAAGGTCAACTACCAGTACATTATCCGACCTGTTTTGGACGACGACTACAGCAAGAACAGTTCCCTGAAAGATCTTGATATCAATGCCCTGGAGCGGATAACAGATAGTACAAGCCTGATGCCACCGGGAGAAATCAATGCTTTAACCGTAGAGACCCCACAGGGCAGAGATTCTTTAAGGTTTAAAGGCGGGCGGCTCGATGGCAGGTTCACCAGGAAAAAAAACGGTAGGATGATTATTGAGGGCTTTTATAAGATGGGCATTGAAGACTCCATTTGGGCCTTTAAGGATAGCATCAGCAATGCGGTGATTAAGCAGACCATTGTGAATGGAGAGCGAACCAGGGTTGAGCAGTTTCGGGATGGTAAGCTGGTTTCTTCAACCGGTATCAATACCAGGGCAGACAGCATTAGGAATATCTACATCAAAATCGGAATGCTGGCACTGTGCATAGCTGGCACCATTCTCTTACTACGCCTGAACTACCGCAAGACCTTTCCTAACCAACTTGCGCTCAAACGGCATTGGAAATGGCTGTTATGCCTGGTCTCGCCAATTTTTGTCTGGCTATTCTACCTGGGCTTGAGTATATTGCTCATAAATTACAACCCGGATATCTTTGAGACCCTGGCGGCAATTATTTTCATCTTTATGGCAACTTGCCCGCTGATGTTTATTGCCGTCTTTTGGATCAAGCTGAGAAAGGAAATCGATATTGTATTGTACTGCTTGTTGCTGGGGCTTGCATGCTGTATCTGGACAACATCCGGTATTCTTATTGAACTTATAAATTAGCTTAATTTGCCTGCAAAATATTCCTATAAAAAAAGAGCCTGACTGCATTCCAGGTTTTGCATCTTCAATAAGCTCTTGTTGTTTTTCTATAAATTATTTTATTGCTTAAACTGCTGTAGGCTTTTTTCCGTTCATCCGATGCTACTCAAAAGATTATTAATGGAATCGGGAGGTTTTTTACATAATCATGCAATTATTTTTAGGTCAGACCAGGGAACAAATCATATCGTGAAAACTAAATGTAACAGCTCGGTGTTAGATATCATGAAGTAAATCAGTTAATTAAGCGGAAAAAAAATAAATGATTGCATATATTGCATAATGTTTTTGCTGCATAGGTAAATAGCCAAACGATAAATATGAATACCAGAAGAGATTTTCTACAAAAAATGGGTGCATCCGCATTGATGCTACAACTAAGTTCAATATCGGTATTTGCGAACGCTCCTGACCTGATCGAACAGCCTTACGAAGGTAGGGTACTCAGGGTAGCCATCATGGGCTTAGGTGGGTATGGCACACGAGTGGCAGAGGCTATGAAGGCTTGTACCAGGGCGAAACTGGTAGGTGTAATTAGCGGTACGCCTTCAAAAATTAAAGAATGGCAAACGAAGTACAACATCCCGGAAAAGAATTGCTATAACTATGACAACTTCGATCAGGTAAAAGATAATCCGGATATAGATGCAATTTATGTGATTACGCCAAATGCACTCCACCATAGTCAGGTTATCCGTGTAGCAAAAGCAGGAAAACATGCCATATGCGAGAAACCGATGGCCTTGAATGCCAAAGAAGGACAAGAGATGGTTGATGCTTGTAAAAAAGCAAATGTAAAGTTACTGGTTGGCTATAGGTTGCATTTTGAACCCCGTACGCTGGAGGTGATCCGAATGAGAAATGCAGGCGACTTTGGTAAGATCATGTTTTTCCAGGGACAATGTGGTTTTAAAGCAGGCGATCCTAAGCAATGGCGATTAAACAAAGCACTTGCTGGCGGAGGGTCAATGATGGATATTGGAATCTATGCGATTAACGGGGCAAGGTATACGGTGGGCGAAGAGCCGATTTGGGTGACTGCCCAGGAAACCAAGACCGACCCGGTAAAGTTTAAAGAAGGTGTAGACGAAACCATACAATTTCAATTAGGTTTTCCCAGCGGTGCGGTAGCCTCCTGCTTGTCTAGTTATAACATCAATCACCTGGATAGATTTTTTATGAGTGGTGATAAAGGATTTGCAGAAATGCAACCTTCTACTGGTTATGGTCCGATTAAAGGCAGAACACATAATGGTGAGCTCACGCAGCCCATCACTACGCATCAAACTGTACAGATGGATGAAATGGCAACTATTATTTTCGAAGATAACAAGCCGGTAGTTCCTGTAAACGGTGAGGAAGGTTTGAAAGATCTTAAAATTATTGATGCCGTCTACCAGGCTGTAAAAACAGGAAAAAAGGTTAAACTAACTGCTTAGCTAAAAGTAATTTTACGGTGGATTATGGGCCAGTACTTACATTTTGCCTAATAAAGTCCCAGAGAAATAGCTTTAAGTCTGTTTTAGTGCAACTACAATTTTATGGACCTTAGATAAAAAAGCAAGCTGTAAAAAGAGAGGCTATTTGAAGATCCGGGTGCAAACTTCGTCCCAGGTAGATTCTCCGAGCGGTCTTTTGTTTTATATATTTTTTCATAGATTTAATAGGATTGTTTTGAGTTTATACATAACAGTCCCCGATTTTGTATCTATATTCTTAAAGTATTGAATTTACAATAGTTTTATTCCGAGAATACCTCAAGGCTTGCCTCGGGGCGGCTTATTGGGGGTAATGTTTAAGGTTATGCTATTGAGAGTGAACCAACAGCTTGGGGGTGTATAAAGTTTTGTATTGTCTGAAGATTTTGGCTCCGATTGGAATCCAAAATGAGAATGGAAACTGACATGTATTGTACTGTAGCCAACTGATAAGTTGGACTTTATTCGAAATGATGTGGCTTAGACCTAATTGAAACATTTTATTTGATAAATACTAATCTAAGTCTTGAAACTTGCAATCAATTCACTAATTTTGAGTGTGGTGTGCTCTTAAATGTTTTATGGAACTTTGAAAGTTTAAGAAAAGTATCACTTAACCCAATGTCTAATTAATTTGCCCTCAACCTCTGCATGAATTTCCTTAAAAACCTATTCTCTAATATTAATTTTGATATACCCTCTTGGTTGAAAGTAATGGGGTATATTGGCATAATTATCATAATACTTTATGGTTTAACAGATATGGAGCGATTTGCTTACATCATATCTCAATGTCTAATGGTCGGTTTTGCCACATTCATGGCTGGATTATTTATTGGATTTTTATTTGGAATACCAAAAAATATTTCAAAAAATATGTCTGGAATATATACTTCAAATACGAATCTTGAAGAGATTTCAGATTGGTTAACTAAAATCATTGTTGGTCTTGGACTAACGCAACTTGCCTTCATTCCAAGTAAGATAAAACAAATAGTCAATTATCTCTCAATTTGGATGATTGGCATTCCACAGAGTATCATAATTTCTATATTAGGTTATTTCCTCATATTTGGTTTTTTTGCAGGTTATTTGGTTACTAGAATTTATCTTTCGAAAGAATTTGCAAAAGTTGAGGATGATCTCCGTAAACTAGATCAAGCAACCAAAGAAGCCGATATCGGCCTTAAGGAAACAAATGTTGTGTTGGATGAACAGCAACAAAACCTTAATAATATAATGGCAAGATTTGATGGTACTTCAGATGCTCAAAAGGAAAAATTATTAACTCAGATCATTGTACAGACACGTGAACTAGAAGAAGCGGGTAGGGATATTTCTGCTGACCAATACTTCCGCGCAGCTAGAATTATGCTTACCAATCAAAATTATTTGTTAGCACGTGAGTATTATATTAAGAGCTATCATAAAGATAAAAACTTTAAAGCAGGAAGCAATGCTGGCGTAATATGTAGTAAATATCTTGCGCGTTATGAAGAAGCTGAAAAATTATTTAAACAAATTATAAATGATGAACCTCAGAATCCTTTAGCCTATTATAATCTAGCTTGTAATTATGTTAGGATGGGAGTAGGGTCATTTGATAAATCAGTTGCGAATCTAAAAAAAGCACTCGAATTTGGAGGTGAGGAGTTTAAAAAAGATGCATTGAGTGATGATACATTCTCTCCTTTAAGTAATTTAAAATCTTTTAACGAACTTTTGCCAGATTATAAAAATGAAGAAACTTCAGGTGATGGTGAAAATTAATTAGTTTGATAATTTATTAGAACTTAAGTTCACTCGTTTGTGTGGATAAACGATAAAAAGAAGCCCGAAACCAATTCGGGCAAAATCTTTAAAGTGCTATAATATCTAATTGAAATTTCATAATGTATCTCCTTAATTGTTTTCAAATGTAAGTTATCGAAATTAATAAACAAAATTAAATAATATAATTTAATTAGTAACTTTCAAATATCATTCCAATATTTA
>Ga0065714_10002591_pt1 | contig 24389 bp, 22 predicted proteins | sample MisRhiReplicate2_FD_59101 | JGI IMG/M metagenome (GOLD analysis project Ga0065714, IMG submission 59101) | Miscanthus rhizosphere microbial communities from Kellogg Biological Station, MSU, sample Rhizosphere Soil Replicate 2: eDNA_1 v2... | ecosystem: Host-associated > Plants > Roots >... | reverse complement strand
AAGTCAACGAGTACTTCGACGGCACCGTCAAGTCGATCGCCTTTGGCACCGCTGAAGGTCCTGCGACCATCGGCGTCATGGCACCGGGCGAATACGAATTCGGCACCAGCCAGCGTGAAATCATGCACGTCGTCAGCGGCGCGCTGACCGTCAAACTGCCTGATAGCGACGGCTGGGAAACCTTCGCTGCCGGCAGCCAGTTCAATGTGCCTGCCAACAGCAAATTCCAGCTGAAAGTGGCCGTCGACACCGCTTACCTGTGTGAATACCGCGGCTAACCCCAGGGTTCGCAGCAAAAAAATGCCCGTGTCGCAGGACACGGGCATTTTTAATTCATACAGGGGCTTTTATTCGAGAATCGTCACCGGCATCCCGACTTCAAGAGGGCCGTTACTGTCGTTGACGAGGTTCTGGCCGAACATCGCGCCGTCGGCCTCGGAACGGTATTTCTGCAAGGTGGCCAGCGGTTCGCGATCATCGCTGCGTAAACCGGTTTGCGGGTCGATAGTGGTCAGAATGCAGCGTGAACAGGACTTGACCACCCGGAACTCGACATCGCCGATACGGATCCGCTTCCAGCCATCCTCGGCGTAGGCTTCGCTGCCCTCAATCACCAGGTTTGGCCGAAAGCGCAGCATCTCCAATGAACGCCCGACCTTTTGCGACAAGTCCTCCAGGGACGCTTGGCCGATCAGCAATAACGGAAAGCCATCAGCGAACGCCACCTGATCATCGTCCTTACCGAAACCGGACTCTGTGGTGCGCGCACGATCGAGAGGAACCTGCACCAGACGCGTCGGTTTGCCGATAAAGGCGCTGACCCAGGCACCTGCCTCGTCGCCGGCATCTGGTACCCGCAAGGTGTCACGCCAGATGGTCACGCCACGCAGTTCAGCGTCACCGGCAGGCACGGCGATTTCGATCGGCGAGCGGCCCGGGGCACTGAGGGTCAAGCCGCCCTTGGCATTCCACAACGCCGACAACTGACTCATGGACGCCACCGCGCGCTGAGTCAAAAAGCGCCCGCTGGCCTCATCGACCAGCATCCAGCGTCGATCACCGTCCAGCCCCAGCTTGTCGAGCCCGACTTGCTGCAAGGTCTCGCCCTTGCCGGATTTCAGCGGATAACGATAAAGCGCGCTCAGACGCAGCATGGCCAGCTCCCTGGTGGGCAAAAAAGGCCACCCTATACGAGCTTGATCGCCGAATCAAAGGCTGCAGGGTTCCCCTGCAACATTGAATCTCCCACAGGGAATGTGGCCAGTCCTTGAATCGTGATCAGGCCGGCACTTCGTCGATCATCAGGCGCTGGCGCACCACGTCGACGAGTTTGTCCGGCTGGAATTTGGAGAGGAAGTTGTCGCAGCCGACTTTCTTCACCATCGAGTCGTTGAAGCTGCCCGACAGCGAGGTATGCAGGACCACGTAAAGGCCACGCAGGCGCGGGTCATTACGGATTTCAGTGGTCAGGCGATAGCCGTCCATTTCCGGCATTTCCGCGTCGGTGAACACCATCAGCAGTTTGTCGGTCATGGATACACCTGTCTCCGCCCAGGCCTTGAGCATGTTCAGCGCCTTCAGCCCGTCGCTGGCAATATGCATCTTCACGCCCAGCTGACCCAGGGTGTCGCGCAATTGCGACAAGGCTACGTTGGAGTCGTCGACCAGCAGCACTTCACGGCCCCGGGCGCGCTCCAGTATTGGGTCTTCGAGTTTTTCTCGGGAGACTTTGGCGCTGTACGGCACGATTTCGGCCAGGACTTTCTCGACGTCGATAATTTCCACCAACTGGTCATCGACCTTGCTGATCGCCGTGAGGTAATGCTGGCGACCGGCGCTGGTTGGCGGCGGCAGTATGGCTTCCCAGTTCATGTTGACGATGCGGTCCACGCCCCCGACCAGAAACGCCTGCACCGAACGGTTGTATTCAGTGACGATGATCGTGCTGGTTGGGCTCGGTACCAGCGGACGCATGCCGATAGCTTGGGACAGGTCAATCACTGGCAGCGTCTGGCCACGCAGGTTGACCACGCCGCAGACGAATGGATGGCGCTGCGGCATTAGCGTCAGCTTGGGCAGCTGCAGCACTTCCTGAACTTTAAACACGTTGATCGCGAATAACTGCCGGCCGGCCAGGCGAAACATGAGAATTTCCAGGCGATTCTCACCCACCAGTTGCGTGCGTTGGTCTACAGTATCGAGAATGCCGGCCATCAATGACTCCTGCTTGTTCTGGTGAATTCACTAAAGAGAGTTATCGGCGGTTATTGCCAGATCTTGACCCTGTGACAAAATGGCACGACCGAACATTGATATCATATTAACATCATTAGTACTGCATTCGAGATTCCACCGCCTTACTCCCCTGCCGCGCGACCACGATTCGCACGCTAAGTTCCCCTGCGTAAGGGATACCCCTAGTAACAATCAGGCGAAACCTGATATTCGCGATATCCAATAGCCATTAATGTGACGCCATTCTCATTGCATGAACGGAGTCAGGCTGTGTGTGAGATCGCAGGTAAGTGGCCTTATACCCTCTCAAGTTCCCCGGCCTGCACATAGGCCTGCTGGAGCGCGATCTCATACCGGCATGGCAGCATCGAGACGTTGGACGTCCTCGTCGACAGACGTGACATTCCCTCATTTGACATGATGTTGTGGAGGTAAGCATGCCGAAAAAACCTAAGCAGTGGGCTCAGCGTTTACCGGAATTTCTTGTCGAAGCAGAAACTCTCCTCGCCAAATCGGAGGAGTGTCTGAGCCACCTGCAATTGATCAACAATGACAAAGACGCAATCGATTGCTTGCTCAGCAGTCTCCTCAAACTGGCGAGCAGGGCAGATGCCTTGGCACTGGAAGCGGTGTCGGAGTTCTCGCTGCATATCCATGGTTTGCTGAACCACACCCACAGCCCTATTGATCTGCACGATCAAGCACTGGACGCGCTGAAGGACTGTCTCTCGTTGATGGCTTGGCAGCTCGAACTCATCGATCAAGCCACCGGTCAACTCACCCTGGATGACACTGAACAGACTTCATTGATCGAGGCCTTTGCGCTCCAGGTCGGACAAAGTCCATTTCACTTACCGGTTAATTCCAAACCGTTTACGCTCGTTTCCTATTCGGAACGGCAGGTTTGAAATAGTCAGACAAATTTGCAGCGGTATATTCTTATTGCCAGGGTGGCGTCATACCGAATGCACTCATGTCGCTATTGAATATTTCATACCTGTCAGCGACAGATCGTTAATAACTCCTTCCGTTAAACATTTCCCATTGGGAAACTAGTGTTTAACCGGCCTATTCACTGACCGTATGGTCATATATACCCAACGCGACCAACGGTATCTTAAGTGCTATTATGCCGACCATTAGTTGACGCCAATTAATGGCCAAGTGGGATCGGGCGAGAGCAGGCCGACAAGGCTGTAGTTCCCCTCCTTACTGCTTTCTGCTCAAGACGAGCCACTATAGATACCAGACAGAGACCCGTCAGCCCTATGACAGGTCTGCCCGCAGCGAACATTCATTGGCTCCATCCGCTATGTACGCCAGCCTCAAGTCAGTCATCCTGTGGCCACCTTCCCAGCAAACCGTGCGACGCCTCACGCTATTACTGTGCACCTGTTCGGCAGTTGGGACCCTACTGGTCTTCTGCATGTCCGCTGCCCTTCCGCTGAGCGTGCTGGTGCTCAATATCGCGGCGCTTGCTTGCGTCTGGGTGCAACATCATCTCTCGAGCACGTCGATAAAATTTGAGCCGCAAGAGCTGGCGGACCGTCTGCTGGAAGTACAGGAAAATGAACGCCATCGCCTGAGCAGAGAATTGCACGACGATATAGGCCAATTGCTGACAGCCGCAAAACTGCAAAGTGAATGGCTCAAACGGCGGATGCCTGAAGACATTCAAGACCAGTGCTCAGTGCTCTGCGACACACTCGAAGAAACCCTGATCAAGGTTCGTGACGTTTCGGCCATCCTTAATCCCAGGCAACTGGCGAGCCTCGGACTGGAAGCCAGTCTGCGCGCGCATCTGCTCAAGACCCTGGCCAATACATCCATGCGCTGGAGCCTGGAATGCCATCAACGCCTGACCGGCATACCGGAGGAAATGGCGGTGGCAGCGTTTCGAATTACCCAGGAAGCAGTGACCAACATATTGCGCCACGCCGAAGCGAAAAATCTGTTGGTCCGACTGCAACGCATGCCCCAGGGCCTGAAGCTATCGATCAACGACGACGGCCAGGGTTTCGCACCTGCAGCTGACCCCGGTAGAGAGGGACAACGTGGGATGGCCGGGATGCGGGAACGGACCGATCAGTTGGGCGCAACCTTGGCCGTTACCAGCGAGCCGGGCAAAGGCACCCAAATCGAAGCACTCTTCCCCTGGGCGCCCCGTGCGCTCAAACGGGCTAGTATGAATAAGGTTTTACATTGACTTGTAACTTACTTCTGGTGGATGACCACTCGCTAATCAGGGCTGGCGTGCGCGCCTTGGTATTGGATATTCCCGGCTATGCGATCATTGGCGAGGCCGATGACGGCTCGCAGTTACTCGAAATGGTCGAGACACTCTCCCCTGACATTATTTTGCTGGATATTTCCATGAAGGAAACCGGCGGCCTTGAAGCCTTGCAGCGACTCAAGCGGGGGCGCCCACAAAGCAAGGTGCTGATCCTGTCGATGCACACCGAGCCCGCAATCATCATGCAAGCACTTGAGTCCGGCGCTCATGGCTATTTGCTTAAAGACACCACGGCCACCGAGCTGGAACATGCCCTCGATGCCTTGCGCAACAACGAACGCTATCTGAGCCCTGCCATCGCCCACACAGTTATCAATCAGGCATTGATCCGCAATCAGAAACAGCAGCCGGAAACGCCCGACTCACATAACCTGACGGCACGCCAACTGGAAATCCTGCGACTGATTGTTCGCGGCAAATCCACTCGGGAAATCGCCAATGGTCTGGGCCTTAGCATCAAGACCGTTGAAACCCACCGCTCGCAGATCATGAAACGCCTGCAGATATACGACGTGGCCGGTCTGGTCCTGTTTGCCGTACGCGAGCAAATCATCAGCCTGGACGATTAACCGGCAGCGATGCACTCAACAGCGGTGAGTTTTCCGGCAAATGCACACGCAAAGCCGCGGCACGCGCAGAAAAACGCAGGTTATCACCCTCAAGAGGTTCGCCATCAAGGTTGATGTGCAGACCTTCCGAGACCTTGATCTCGACCCAGGGCAGACGGGCGCGCACAAACATGTTGTCGATACCAAAACCATCGACTAGCAGGTTTTTCAAGGTACCGACCACTTCCTGCGGTGCCGGTAAAATACTGATGTCCAGCAGACCATCGTCAACCAGCGCCTCCGGACATAGCATATGCCCTCCTCCCGCCTGCCGACCATTGCCGATACCGAGTGCCAATAGCTCACCGCGCCAATGAAAGTCCGGTCCCTGTAACTCGCCATAAGCCGCATGCAACTCGCTGAAGCGTGACAAACCGGTAAACAGATACGCCGCACCGCCGAGGACTTTTTTCAAATCTTCCGACGTATTCGCCGTAACCTGACTGCCGAAGCCGCCAGTGGCCATGTTCAGAAAGACCTGCCCTCCAACGTCCCCCAGATCGATAGCGTGCGGCACAGTATCCAGAAGCTCCAGAGCCAGAGCCGGCTCTAGAGGCACACCCGCGGCGCGAGCAAAATCGTTGGCAGTGCCCAATGGCATCAAGACCAGGCTGGCCTGATTCGGGTGCGCGGCTATAGCCTCGGCAATATCGCGTAATGTGCCATCACCGCCGCCGGCAATCAGTTGCGTATAGCCTGCGCTCAACGCTTCTTCCACCCACCGCTGCGCATCCCCCGCCTCCCAGGTCAGTCGGACCGCCAGTTGCCACCCCTGCTTGCGCTTACCTTCGACGGCTGCGCGGACCTCCTCGTTGAGTGCCTGCTTGCCATGCAGAATCAACAGCGCCTTGCGCTCGCTCATTGTCGTAGCTCCTGATTGGAATTCATTCAGGAGATGTTGACCTCACTGCCCCCTATAAAGGTCGCAAGGCGTTGAGTTTTTTCGAGGCGTGCTGGATTGCGGTCCTACAGGGTGGGAAGTTTTCTTACGATATCTGAGGAATCGGCTCAATTGACCAACTGGGGCGATTGGTACACCTTGATGTCAGCGGTTATCCGTCATCAACAGCAAAAACACAGGGATGTGCAAGCAATGAGCAAACCCCGTTCCAGGGCTACAAAAAACGCACGCATTACGAATTTCGGTTACCCGAACGGCATTGACGCAAGGAGCGGCTTTCTCCATGCAAACTCATGACATCAAGTTGCCGCTCAACCCGGCGACACCGTTCACGGAAAGTCGCGCCAATCATCAGGCTGCATTCAACAACAACGCAAAACCCGCTACAGGAGCTGATATGGAACCTCGTGTCATTGAACTGGAGACCCATCTGAAATACATCCGAAGAGACATGGACGAAGTGCGCAATGACGTCAAATCCATCAAACACAGACTGGCCTACTCTGCGGGCGGAACCGCGGTGGTCCTCGGGCTGTTGGGCTGGGTTGCCAATAGCCGCTTTGACCAGGTCGTGACTCTTCTGGTTCGTTAAGCGCCATGCATGCACGCAAGACCCGGCAGATTTACCGGGCTTGCGGCACCAACGCATAACGGGGTCAGTTCAGGACTTCGCTCAGAGGAATGAAAACGACATATTCACCCTCGATCAACGTGCGATCTTCCAACACCTCAACCAGGCCATCGGCCCAGGCAGCACTGCGAAGTACGCCAGAGCTCTGATTTTTGTAAATTATCGCCCGGCCATTCTCCAGGCGCCCACGCAAGTACTCTCGGCGATTGCCAGCCTTTGGCCAGACAAACCCGGCCGGCACCTGAAACTTCAGCGGTTCGACCTCTTTTACACCTTGACGGCGCAGCAGATAGGGCTTTGCCAACAAAGCAAAGGTGACCAGTGTCGACGCCGGGTTGCCAGGCAAACCAATCACAGGCACACCGCGAAAATGCCCGAATGTCAGCGGCTTGCCAGGTTTGATGGCGAGTTTCCACAGTGTCAGTTCGCCTTCTTCGCGCAAGGCCATGCCCAGGAAATCAGCTTCTCCAACAGACACCCCACCCGTGGAGAGGATCAGATCGACATCCTTCAACTCGCCGAGGCGGGTACGGGTGGTCACCAAATCATCAGGAAGAATTCCGCCATCAATGACTTCGCAGCCCAGGCGTTGCAACCAACTGCACAACAACACGCGATTGCTGTTGTAGATCTGTCCTGGGCCCAAGGACTGACCCGGCTCAACTAATTCATCTCCAGTTGAGAGAACGGCAACACGAACCTTGCGAACCACGTCCAGCTCAGCGCAGCCCAGCGATGCCGCCAAACCTTGTTCGATAGGTCCAAGTCGCGTACCGGCCGGCAAGACAAGCTCGCCAACCGTGGTTTCCTGACCTTGTGGCCGGATGTTTTGACCCGGCCTCATGGGTTCGAGGAAACGGACTCGTTGATCCGCCTGAACCTCGGCATTTTCCTGCATCTCGACACAGTCGGCGCCTGCTGGCACAGGTGCACCGGTAAAGATTCGGGCACAGGTACCGGGCTTCAACGGTTCGGGCGACTGACCGGCAAATACCTTCTGACTGACCAACAACGGTTCTCCCGTCCAGTCAGCGACACGCAAGGCGTAGCCGTCCATGGCGCTGTTCGGCCAAGGTGGCAGATCAAGGGTCGAAACCAAATCATCGGCGAGCACGCGCCCCTGCACCTGCGCCACCAGCAAGCGTTCACGCTCGCGGATGGGCGAGGCTTCTGCCATTTCCAGCAGGCGCGCCAGCGCCACCTCGACAGGCATCAGACTGCCGGTTTTACCTGGCTTACCCGCGGGATTCACAGGGTGCCGCCTGCTTCAGGTGAGCCACGAAATTGCAGGGACGATGTCGCGCATCCAGCTGTTCGGCAAGAATGCCATCCCAGCCGGTGCGCACGGCATTGGTCGAACCTGGCAAGCAACAGACCAGCGTACCGTTGGCCAGTCCGGCCAGCGCCCGGGACTGCACGGTCGAAGTACCGATGTCGGCAACAGAAATCTGCCGGAACAGCTCACCAAAACCATCAACCTGCTTGTCCAGCAGGCAACTCACCGCCTCTGGCGTACTGTCGCGCCCCGTGAACCCGGTACCGCCAGTGATCAGCACCACCTGCACCACCTCGTCGGCAATCCAGTTGGCGACTTGCGCGCGAATTTTGTAGAGATCATCTTTAAGCAAAACCCGAGCGGCCAGGTTGTGGCCGGCAGCGCTCAAGCCGTCGACAAAAACCTGGCCTGACGTATCGGTTTCCAGGGTTCGGGTATCGCTGACCGTCAGCACCGCGATGTTAAGCGGCACGAAAGGTACATCAGCCTTGGCTTTCATAGGCTCGTCCAGTTGTAGGAAAAACAGCTCGGTGTTATATCACAGCGCTTCACTTTTTCAGCGCCCCATGGAGACCTGCCATGCCCCTTGACTCACCATTGCCGCCTTGCTCCATTTTGCTCCTGGCTGGCGGTCGTGGCCAACGCATGGGTGGTCAGGACAAGGGTTTACTGGAGTGGCACGGAGAGCCGCTGATCGCACACCTGCACCGCAAGACCCGCGATCTGAGCGATGACCTCATCATCTCGTGCAACAGGAACCTGGACAAATACGCGCCATACGCCGATCAAATGGTTCATGACGAGGAAGGCGATTTCCCTGGACCATTGGCCGGTATTCGCGCAGGCCTCAAGGCGGCCCGACATCCTCTTCTGCTGGTGCTGCCCTGCGACGTACCTCGCATCAATGCCGCCCTGCTCCACAGCATGCGCGAAACTGCCAACCAGCATCCGGACAAACCGTTGATGCTGCGTCATGGCGAACATTGGGAACCGTTGCTGTGCATTATCCCTGTCGCGCTCAGCGCAGCATTTGACAAGGCATGGAATGAAGGTGAACGCAGCCCGGGGCGCCTCATGCGCAAACTGGAAGCCACCGCACTACAATGTACAGACAACGACCCGCGACTGGCCAACCTCAATACCCCGGAGTTATTAAGCGCACCTAACACCGCGTCAGAATGACATTAGCCAAGGAACTTGCGAGCGATGTATACGTCTCAAGCTCAGCAACTAAAGAATTCTTTTTTCGGAGACACACTCATGACTCAACGGACCCTCGCCACACTCATGCTCGCAGTGGGCTTCGCGACCTTGGCGGGCTGTGCATCACCGACAGTAATCACCTTGAATGACGGTCGTGAAATCCAGGCTATCGACTCGCCAACGTATGATGAACAGTCGGGTTTCTACGAATTCGAACAGCTGGATGGCAAGGAAACCCGTATCAACAAGGATCAGGTTCGCACCGTTAAAGAATTGTAATTTTTACTGCGCCAGGCAGATATGACAAAGCCCGCTTGATGCGGGCTTTTTCGTGGCCGGAGTTTTTCACCACTCCAAGGTGATGCTGCTTTCAAACACCCTTTCCTGGCCGGTGACCGGATCCACAAACCGCAAGCCCTGAGCGAGCAATTTCAGTGGATTGGCGTAATCATCTTCAACGTTCTTGAGCACCTGCGGGTAAAACGGATCGTTGCAGATACTCGCGCCCAGCGCTGTCATGTGCACGCGTAATTGATGTTTCTTGCCCGTCACCGGGTACAGCGCATATCGCCAGAGGTCTCCGTTCTTTTCCCGGACCTCGACTGCTGTCTCGGTATTGCTGACACCCGGACCTTCCTGCATGCGGAAAAACGGTTCGCCATCGATGAGCCGGCTTTTATGCACCAATGGAAAGGCCAGTTCAGGCAATGCAGCAGCGATTGCCTCGTAGCGCTTTTCAATCTGTCGTGTCGGAAATAACGACTGATACGCTGAACGGCTCTGTGGGTTGGCGGAAAACAGCACCAGCCCTGCCGTATGCCGATCAATGCGATGCAACGGCACCAGATGCGGATTATCCAGTCGACGAATCAACCTTCGCAGGAGCGTTTGCTCGACGTACTCGCCTGCCGGAGTCACCGGCAGAAAATGCGGCTTGTCTGCGACTACCAGATGCTCGTCGGCATAGAGGATCGACTCGACCACAGGGATCGGCTTTTCGTCCGGCACCTCACGGAAATAATGGATTCGCAGGCCTTCCTTGTAAGGCAGGTCGACCGCAATCGGCATTCCGTGCCCGTCGAGTACCCGACCGCGAGCGACTCTGTCCAGCCATTGTTCACGACCAATAGCGCTGAAGTGTTCGCACAAGCAATCGATAACGGTCTGCCACGAGCCCGGCGGCAAGTAGAGTGTGCTGGCCTGGCTGTGTGCAGCGGAAAAAGATGAAGTGGACATACGAAAGTTCTGACCCTCAATGCAGGTCGACATTATCCAACAGTGGCCGAGTCGAACCTAGCAGAGAATCCTCATGCCGGAATCGGCGCACGCGCCGCCGCATCAGTGAACTCCTTGAGCCAGCGCAACACATCGACGGCTTCCCAACGAGCTGGATCGTAAAGTGCGTATAACAACCCCTGATAACCCACGACATCCAGTTGCCGGTGGTAACCCGCACGCTGGAACAATGCTTCGATTTCGGCGAAACAGGTATTGAAATGCACTTTGTTGAAGGGGGTTTTACCTTCCGTCACCAGACCGTCCAGACGCAATTCAAGGACTGCCTCACGCACAACATCGACCGACATCCGGTTCACGCTGTTTTTCAATTGTTCGACATTGACCACGATTCATCCCTCTCACGCCCGGAACTGCCTGCCCAAACCCGAAACCCAGGACGGCAAGGCAGCATTACGAATAACTGTATGCGCATACAGTATCCGAAGAGCATCGGTTAAGCCAAGGGTATCAATGGCAAAGTTCGACAGACGGGACCATCGCTGCATCCAAAACCGCTTAACGCAAGAACGCCACTACCTCGTCAGCACCAAATGGCCAACCCAGTTCTGCGCCGGTATCGACTCGTCGCAAGACCGGAATGCGCAGGCTGTAGGCTTCGAACCAGGTTTCATCGACAGCGATATCTACCAACTCAACCAGCAGACCGCGTTCGACAAACTCCATCAGCATGGCTTCGGCCACTTCACAGAGGTGGCACCCAAGGGTGCCAAACAGCTGACATTCAGGAAGCATGAGCGCTCACCCGTAAAAATTTAAGTGATTATTCTAGGCCTGCCCCGAAAAGCCGTCGAGCCATTGAATCTTCTACCCTGGAGCATGAACCGCAAGGGCCGGCGGTATAACCCTGACGCACATCAGTTACCGTTTGTGCCGTTTAAGCAATGCTCACGTTTTTTTTGCTTCTACGCTTGAGTAGCCAGCGTCTAACAGCGGAGTGTTTTGTGTTTGCCAATCTCTTGATTATTCTCGTTTCTTCACTGGTAGTCATCGCGCTGTTCCAGCGCCTGCGATTGCCTCCGGTCCTGGGCTATCTGTGTGTAGGACTAATGGTCGGACCGACCGCCTTCAATTGGGTGAAACAAAGCGAAGGGTTGCCCTACCTTGCCGAGTTAGGCGTGGTGTTCCTGCTGTTCTCGCTGGGTCTTGAGTTTTCTCTGACGAAAATGATCGCACTACGCCGGGTAGTGTTTGGTCTTGGCAGTTTGCAAGTGCTTGCAAGCGGCTTGCTGCTGGGGGCTTTGCTGATGATGTTCGGGATGCCGGTGACCGCTGCGCTGTTACTGGGCGCGGGACTGGCGCTGTCATCCACCGCCATTGTCAGCAAAGAGCTGACCAGTCTTGGCGAGATTTTCAGCAGTCATGGCCAAAATGCTATCGCCGTGCTGCTGTTTCAGGACGTGGTGGCTGTTTTGCTGTTGACCCTGGTACCGGTATTCGCTGGGAACAGTGATCAAGCCTGGTATTGGGCGCTACCGCTGACTCTGCTGAAAACCGTGGTGTTGTTCGTCGGCCTGCTGCTGGTCAGCCGCTGGCTGTTACCCAGATTGTTCCATGAAGTCGCCGCCGCCCGCTCTGCCGAACTGTTCGTATTGCTGGCGCTGGTGATCGTTCTGCTGACGGCCTGGCTGACTCACCTACTTGGCCTCTCCCCCGCCTTGGGCGCGTTTCTCGCCGGCATGCTCCTGGGCGAAAGTCATTACCGGCATCAGGTCGAGGCCGATATCCGCCCGTTTCGCGACATTCTGCTCGGGGTGTTCTTCGTCAGCATCGGCATGCTGATCGACTTGAATTTGTTCGCCAGCCACGCCCTGCTGATCCTTGGCCTGACGCTGGGATTGCTGCTGATCAAGGGCACCGTGGTGGCGCTGCTGGTCAAATGGCGAGGTAGCGATGGCGAAACCGCCTGGCGCAGCGGCCTGGCACTGGCCCAAGGGGGAGAGTTCTGCTTTGCATTGATGGCGCAGATGCAACAAAGCGATCTGATACCCGCGCAACTCGGCGGCCTGCTGCTGGCCGCTACGTTCTGTTCGATGTTGGTCACGCCACTGATGTTGCGCGCAGCCCCGACTATCGCAAAGCGCCTGCACCGCAAGTCCAACAAGGAAGCACAACTCGAAGAAATCAGTGCGCTTAACGCGGATCTCGACAAGCATGTCGTCATCTGTGGTTACGGGCGTGTTGGCCAGTCTATCGGGCGCTGTCTGCGCCATCAGCAGCAACCTTACATTGCCCTGGACCACGATGCGGTAAGGGTCGAGGAAGCGGCCGTCAGCGAAAGCTGCGTGCATTACGGCGATTCGCGTCGAGGCGAATTACTGGTTGCCGTAGGACTGGCCCGCGCCAGACTGTTGGTGATCGCTGTGGACCAGACCGACATCGCGCTGGAGATACTCAAGGAAGCACGCAGGGTCAATTCGCGTGTGCCGATTCTGGTCCGTACCCGGGATGACAGCCAGTTGACCGAATTGAAAGAGGCCGGCGCCAGCGAAGTCGTACCGGAGTTGCTGGAGTCCAGCCTGATGCTCGCCTCCCATGCGCTGATCATGCTGGGATTGCCCGCCCATCAAGTACAGGAGCGGGCGGATCAGATACGTCATGATCGCTACCGGATGTTGCACGATTTTTATCCCGGGGCCGAAGATGCAGAGAAGTGATTCAGTCCTGACTGACGGAGCCGATCTTGTGCACCGACAAGTCCGCGCCGTAATACTCCTCTTCCTGACTCAGGCGCAATCCATGGAACGCCTTTATCGCTCCATACACCGCAAAACCACCGGCGAGCGCCACAACCACACCCAGAGAGGTGCCGATCAACTGACTGATCAGGCTCACTCCACCCAGACCGCCCAAGGTCGTCTGGCCAAAAATCCCGCAGGCAACTCCGCCCCACACGCCACACAGACCGTGCAAAGGCCACACACCCAGCACATCGTCGATGTGCCATTTGCCCTGCGCCGCCGTAAAGCACCAAACAAAAAGTGCCCCGGCGATGGCACCGGTCAGCAGAGCGCCCACAGGGTGCACCAGGTCGGAACCCGCGCAGATGGCCACAAGTCCGGCCAGTGGTCCGTTGTGCAAAAAGCCTGGGTCGTTGCGCCCGACGATCAACGCCGCCATGGTTCCGCCGACCATGGCCATCAGCGAATTAACTGCTACCAGACCGCTCAAGCCTTGCAAGGTCTGGGCGCTCATGACGTTGAAGCCAAACCAGCCGACTATCAGTATCCACGAGCCCAACGCGAGAAAGGGAATGCTCGATGGTGCAAACGCCACCAGGCGACCGTCGCGATAGCGCCCATTTCGTGGCCCAAGCAACAACACTGCCGCGAGTGCCAGCCAGCCCCCCATGGCGTGAACCACTACGGAGCCTGCAAAGTCATGGAAGCTGGACCCGAATCGCGCCAGCAACCACGCTTGCAAACCAAAATTGCCGTTCCAGATCATCCCTTCAAAAAAGGGATAGATGAACGCAACGATCAGTGCGGTCGCGCACAACTGCGGGACGAATCTGGCACGTTCGGCAATGCCCCCGGAAATGATCGCCGGAATGGCCGCGGCGAAGGTCAGCAGAAAGAAGAACTTCACCAGCCCGTAACCATGGTCGGCATTGATCACCGCCGCCGGTTGCAAAAAGGTCACCCCATAAGAAATCCAATAGCCTATAAAGAAGTAGGCCAAGGTCGAAATGGCGAAGTCGCTGAGGATCTTCGACAAGGCGTTAACCTGGTTCTTTTGCCGAACCGTACCGACCTCAAGGAACGCGAAACCGGCGTGCATGGCCAACACCATGACTGCACCGATCAGGATAAACAGTGTGTTAGAGCTGTGGACTAGACTGTCTACAGCACTTTGCAGATTTTCCATGGATTGGCAGACCTTAAGACTGAAAAAGCACCAAAGCAGTTCGCGCAGGCGATTTACGCACCAAGTTGCGGCTTATCCGGATCGAATCGTTGATCCCCATGAGTCGCTTTGGCGCAAAACAGCGAAATTTTCCCGCGGTTTTTTATTGTTTGAGTCGAGGTTTTCCTGAAATCACGCCCGGCAACAGCGCAGCGGCGTCGGTAAACGCACCACGACACAGCAAAAGTTGTACCAGTCATTTGTACTGAACCTTCACGCAAGGCTCATACTCGAACCCATCAGAAGCCACTACGGAGATCCACCAATGGCCAGCATCAAGGCAAAGACTGCTCAAGAAATCCTGATGAACGATTTTCAAACACTGGTCAGCGACACCGAACGGTTGCTGGAACACACCGCCACCCTCGCCGGCGATCAGGCGGATGAGCTGCGCACCCAGATTCACGACAGTCTGTTGCGCGCTCGGGAAACCTTGAAACTCACCGAAGACTCGTTACGCGAGCGCGGTCAGGCTGCCGTCACCGCTACCGAGGATTACGTTCAGGCCAACCCATGGCAATCGGTCGGGATTGCCGCCGGGGTAGGTTTCCTCATTGGCCTGCTAGCTTCTCGGCGCTGATATGTCTATCGGCGAATCCAGCTCGTCTGCGACGGGCACAAGCGCTTCATCGCGGCGCCTGGGGGCCGCTTTTCTCGGACTGTTGCACAGCCATGTCGAACTGTTCGGCATCGAGTTGCAGGAACAAAAAGCACGCACCGTAAGCCTGCTGTTATTTGCAGGCCTGGCGCTGGTCTTTGGATTGCTGCTGCTGGTGGGGTTGTCGGGGCTGGTGTTGATTGTGTTTTGGGACACTTATCGCCTGCCCGCCATCATCGGGCTCTGCGTGTTCTATGCCCTTGCCTCCATATTCTGCGCTTTCCGTTTGAAAGCAGCGGTCTTCGATGAGTCCTCGCCCTTCCATGGCACCCTGGAAGAATTGGCCAATGATCGGGAGCGCCTGCTGCCATGAGCCTGCCTGAACTGCCCCACAACAGCTCGCGCACGGAAATGCGCAAGGCACTGATACGCCTGCGCATGGAAATGCACCGGCAGGAAATTCGCCACGAATCCAGGGAACTGCTACTGCCCTTGCAGCGGATACGCGGGATGTCGCATGACCTCCAGAGCAACTTTGGCATCAAGCATGCCCCCCTCTGGGGTGTGGCGGCGGTGACCTTGCTGGGCTTTTTGACCGGCAAGAGCACCCGCAACGGCGGCGTCAGCAGCCTGAGTCGCCTGGTTCGTCTGGGCACCAGCCTCGGGCCCTTGATCAAGCTGGTTCTGCAAAGCAATTCACCCAAACACTAGATCTTCCCAACAAACGGGATGAACCTCTTTATAAAGGGGTTCAATCCTGTGTGCCTGGCCGGTCACCGAGCGAATACAAAATCAATCTTGCATCACCGCGGGGCAACTTTTCATCAATGGTGAGCAATTGCTGCTCATCGACATCGACGCCGCCGGGCTCTAGGCTATGGGATCAGTCACCTGACGGAGAGACCCGCCTTGGATTGGCAAACCCTGCTTACCCGCGAACGCCTCGGAAAGCCTCTGCACAGCCCGGAAGAACTCGGCCGCAGTCCTTTCCATAAAGACCATGACCGCATTATCTTCTCAGGCGCTTTTCGCCGGCTGGGACGCAAGACCCAAGTCCATCCAGTCACCAGCAACGATCACATCCACACGCGCCTGACCCACTCGCTGGAGGTCAGCTGTGTCGGCCGCTCGTTGGGCATGCGTGTCGGTGAAACCATTCGCGGCGCCCTGCCCGACTGGTGCGATCCGAGTGATCTGGGGATGGTGGTGCAGTCGGCATGCCTGGCCCATGACATCGGCAATCCACCTTTCGGTCACTCCGGCGAAGACGCCATCCGTCACTGGTTCCAGCAGGCCGCAGGCCGTGGCTGGCTGGACGACATGAGTGAAGTCGAACGCAATGACTTCCTGAATTTCGAAGGCAACGCCCAAGGGTTCCGCGTGCTCACTCAACTTGAGTACCATCAGTTCGATGGTGGCACGCGGCTGACGTACGCCACGCTGGGTACGTACCTGAAATATCCCTGGACGGCGAAGCACGCTGACTCACTGGGCTACAAAAAACACAAGTTCGGCTGCTATCAGAGCGAACTGCCGTTGCTGGAGCAGATCGCCCATAAACTCGGTCTGCCGCAGCTCGAGGAGCAGCGCTGGGCACGCCATCCGTTGGTTTATCTGATGGAAGCTGCAGATGACATCTGCTATGCGTTGATCGACCTGGAAGACGGTTTGGAGATGGAGTTGCTGGAGTACGCCGAAGTCGAGTCTTTGCTGCTCAACCTGGTGGGCGACGATCTTCCACAAACCTATCGCCAACTGGGCCCACTGGATTCGCGTCGACGCAAACTGGCAATCTTGCGCGGCAAAGCCATCGAACACCTCACCAATGCCGCGGCTCGCGCCTTCGTCGAACAACAAGACGCCCTGCTGGCCGGTACACTGCCCGCAGACTTGGTGGAGCACATGCATGGCCCGGCCAAGCGCTGCGTCTTGAATGCCAAAGACATGGCCAGAAAAAAAATCTTCCAGGACAAACGCAAGACACTGCATGAAATCGGCGCCTACACGACGCTGGAGATTCTTCTGAATGCTTTCTGTGGAGCGGCACTGGAACAACATAATGGTCGAACGCCCTCGTTCAAAAGCCGCCGCATCCTCGACCTGCTGGGCAACAATGCGCCCGATCCTCGCGGCCCATTGCACACTTCATTCCTGCGCATGATCGACTTCATCGCCGGCATGACCGACAGCTACGCCAGCGAAATGGCCCTGGAAATGACCGGCCGTTCAAGCCACGGATGAATACCCGCCGATCCGCTGCTCAGTTCTTTTGAGCAGCGGGTCGATATTGATTCCCACTGCTGCGTCAACAGAATCGCCTAACACCTACTGCAAAGCCGACTTATCGATGGCTCACCCGCCTAGTGGAATAAGCAGGCGATACCCCTAAGTAGTCTGCCCCACAGTGAACTGAAAAAACTTGAAAAATCACCGACGAGCACAATCTACGTTTGTTGGACTATTTGATAAAACCTTTGCAACAATCAGACTTAGAAATCTGTTGACCCGATCATCGTTATAAAAACCACTTAATAAAAATACAATTGGTACACAAACAACCCATTTAAAATAAACACCAGAATCATCCCACCAACTAATACAAAATTTTAATTGATCCTCATGCAAAACCTAGTTGACCGGTAGTCCTATTCCTTTTCAATTGTAGGATTTTTCCTATATCGCTGCTATCTGCCTGTCAGTTCATGCGTCCCCTCAACTATCTGAGCTAAGGTGCGCGCTTTATTTGAGCTCGCATGGGATCTGATTATGAACTCCGTTTTTATTGTCGACGATCACCCCGTCATCCGTCTTGCCGTCCGAATGTTGCTCGAACATGAGGGCTATAAAGTTGTCGGTGAAACTGATAATGGGGTCGACGCCATGCAGATGGTTCGCGAATGCATGCCAGACCTGGTCATTCTCGACATCAGCATTCCCAAACTGGACGGACTGGAAGTGCTATCCCGNTTCAACGCCATGTGTACGCCGTTAAAAACCCTGGTATTAACGGCTCAGTGCCCNACATTGTTNGGTATTCGCTGTATGCAGTCCGGTGCGTCGGGCTATGTATGCAAACAGGAGGACCTCAGCGAACTGGTGAGTGCAATCAAGGCAGTGCTTTCAGGCTACAACTATTTCCCCAGTCAGGCGTTGAACCCTGTCCGTAGCGATGACACGCGATACGCTGACCTTGAGCTGTTCAAGTCAGTCAACGACCGGGAGTTGATGGTGTTGCAATTGTTTGCACAAGGCCGTACCAACAAGGAAATTGCCAAGGGCATGTTCCTCAGCAACAAGACAGTCAGCACCTATAAAAAGCGCCTGATGCAAAAACTCAAAGCCAAATCACTGGTTGAACTCATCGATATGGCAAAACGCAACGCCTTAGTGTGAGAGTCCGAATGCCCAGTCGTATAAAGGATTATCTAATACTGATAGCTGCAGGCTTATGTCTGAGCACATCAGTGTCTGCGACACATTCCGCCAGCGAGCATTACACCCTGCTCAGTCGCTCAATGGCCGGTCACATGGAAGTCCAATTGGACAAATCACAACGACAATGGCTCAACAACAAGCGTGAACTGATTTTGGGCACTTCAGCCCCCGATTACCCGCCTTTCGACCTGACCAATAGCGGCAGCGAGTATGAAGGTTTCACTGCTGATTACGCGGGCATCCTAGGCAAGGCCACGGGACTGCCAGTCAAGGTTCAGCGCTACACGTCTCGAGAAAACGCGATCGAGGCGCTGGAAAACGGCGACGTCGATATGCTTGGCAGTGCCAATGGTTTTGAGGCACGCCACGCCGGGATTGTGCTTTCCACGCCTTACGCTGCGGACCAGCCGGTTCTGGTGACACGAGAAGGAGAAAGCCGGTCCCTGACCGATGGCCTTGCCGGGTTACGGTTGAGCATGGTGTACCACTATCTGCCGATGGAAGAAGTCAAAACCCTGTATCCAAAGGCAATTATTTCAACCTTCCCGTCCTACCAGAATGCGATCAACGCTGTCGCGTTCGACCAGGCTGATGTCTTTCTCGGTGACACCATTTCCACCCATTACCTGATCAACAAGGGTTACCTGAACAACGTCCGGATGGCCAACTTCGGTAAACATGAAGTCCACGGGTTCAGCTTTGCCGTGCATCAGAACAACCCGGAACTTCTCGGGATCATCAACGCGATACTGAGCGCCACTCCCACCAGCGAGCGAGAAAACATCGCCAAACGCTGGAGTGCAGGCAGTGACATCCTGCTCACCGATCACAAACTACAACTTGCCGGACGCGAAGAGCGTTGGCTGGCGCAACATCCGGTGGTTCGCGTGGTGGTCAATGAGGCGTTTGCACCGCTGACGTTTTTCGACGATGAAGGTAATTTTCGAGGTGTTACCGCCGACCTGCTCGAACTGATCAGGTTACGCACCGGCTTGCGTTTCGAAATACATCGCAGCCGAAGCGATGACGAGATGATCGAGCGAATCAGTCATGATCAAGCCGACGTGATTGCTGCCCTGCTGCCCAGCGCACAAAGAGAAACGTTACTGAATTTCAGCCGCCCGTATCTGGAAAATTCCTTTGTCCTGCTGACGCGCAAAATGACTGACAGCCCGTCCGACCTCACGCAGTTTTCGGGCAAGCGTTTGACGATTGCCCAAGGTAATCCGATGGTGGATTACTTGCGTCGCGAGTTCCCGCACGTCAATCTGATCGAAACCCCGGACACCTTCAGTGCCGTGCAGTCAGTTGCAGAAGGTCAGGCAGAAGGCGCCGTTAACTCGCTGGTGATCGCCAATTACTTCATCTCATCCAGACTCTTCGAGCAGCCGCTTCAGATCAGCGCCACCCTTGGTACGCAGCAGGCTGCGTTCTCTCTGGCAACAGGGCGTGACGCCAAAGAACTGAGCGCAATCCTCGACAAGGCATTGCTTAGCATTACCCCGCAGGAGCTGGGCATCATCAACAGCCGTTGGCGGGGGTACTCGTCGACTCCGCAAAGCACCTGGCGCAACTATCACCGAGTGTTCTATCAGGTGGTGGCCGGTGTTGGCGTGCTACTGCTGATTTCTATTGCCTGGAACGCTTACATGCGTCGTCAGATTAAACAGCGCCAGGCAGCCGAGCTCGCGTTGAACGATCAACTTGAGTTCATGCAATCACTGGTCAATGGCACGCCTCATCCCATCTACGTGCGCGATCGGCAGGGATTGCTGCAAAGCTGCAACGACAGTTACCTGGAAGCCTTCAGTACAAAATACGAAGACGTCATCGGCAAAAGTGTCATTCAGGGCACCATGAGCAATGCGTTCGAGGCTCAGGAATATCAGGCTGACTATCAGCGCGTGGTGAGTGAAGGTACCCCGTTGATTCGCGACCGCACCCTGCAAATCGGCAATCGCAAGCTGACGATTTATCACTGGGTTCTGCCTTACCGCGATTCGAGCGGTGAAGTGCAAGGCATCATTGGCGGCTGGATCGACATCAGCGAGCGGCGACAACTGTTCGAAGATCTTCGAGCGGCCAAGGAACGCGCCGATGATGCAAACAGAGCCAAAAGCACCTTTCTGGCAACCATGAGCCATGAGATCCGCACGCCGATGAATGCAATCATCGGCATGCTGGAACTGACCCTCAAACGTATCGAGCAGGCTCATCCGGATCGACCCGCCATTGACGTCGCCTACAACTCGGCGAAAGACCTGCTGGCATTGATCGGGGATATTCTTGATATTGCGCGCATCGAATCCGGGCATCTGACCCTGCACCCGGTGCGCGTCAACCTGGGTGAAACGGTAGCATCGGTGGTCAGAATCTTCGACGGGCTCGCCCGGCAGAAAGACCTCCGCCTGCTGCTGGACTTCAGTCCTGCACAACCACCAACCGATGTCCTGTTAGACCCGATGCGCTTCAAGCAGGTGTTGTCCAATCTGGTCAGCAACGCCATCAAGTTTACCGAACAGGGTCAGGTCCGGATTGTGGTTGAGTTACAAGCCACAGACGAGCCCGATCGGGTCTTGCTGCGCGTACAGGTCAAGGACAGCGGAATCGGGATCAGCGAGCAGGATCAACAGCGTTTGTTCGAGCCATTCGCTCAAGCGACCCATAACGCGCAGTCGACCCGTGGGGGCGCTGGGCTGGGTCTGGTGATCAGTCGTACGCTGTGCGAGATGATGGGCGGCGGCCTGCAATTGCGTAGCCAACCCGGTGCCGGCACTCAGGTTGAACTATCGCTGTATCTGGCAACATTGCCGCCAGAGCCGATGCCGAAAACCACCGAAGCGCCTATTCAGTCCACCTCAATCCCGCTGAACGTCCTGGTGGTCGATGATCATCCGGCCAATCGCCTGCTCATGTGTCAGCAACTGGAGTTTTTGGGGCATCACTGCAGCGCGGCGGCAGAGGGTGAAGCCGGGTTCGCAGCATGGAAGCACGGGCTGTTCGACCTGGTCATTGTCGATTGCAATATGCCAATCATGAATGGCTACGAAATGGCCCGGTTGATTCGTCAACATGAACAACAATCCCGCGCGGTCTGCACCCTGCTGGGTTTTACCGCCAATGCCCAGCCGGAAGAAATACTGCGCTGCAAACAGGCGGGGATGGACGACTGCCTGTTCAAACCCCTCAGCTTGACGGGCTTGAAGCAGTGGATTGATCGCATCAAGCCGATCACCCGCGATCCGGCGTTCAGCCTCGAAGGGCTGCAACTGCTGACCGGCGGTAATCCGAAGCTGGATCAACGCTTGTTGTCCGAACTGCTGAACTGTAATCGTCTGGACCGTGAGCAATTGCGGGCGCTGTCCCAGTGTAAAGACCGCCAGTCTTTCCTCGACGTCGCCCACAAAATCAAGGGAGCGGCCCGAATCGTCCATGCGTGTCGATTGATTGAAAGCTGCGAGGCGCTCGAAATCGCCTGCCATGAAGCGTTCCACCCCGAAACCGTCGCCAACTGCACCAAAGCCATCGAGCGAGCCATGCTCGAACTGGAGCAAGCCTTGCAACAACAAATCAGGCAGAACGACAGAAGCAGAACGAAGGAGCATTAACTATGCTTGGGCGTTGAGGAGTGTGTTTACCATCAAGGAGTGACATGTAATGCCAAGTCCACTGCGCTCCGATCAGCGTCGATTTCCTTTGCACGTCCATATCAGCGTGATGTTTACCTTCCTGCTGCTGCTTACGGGCGTGATGTTGGGCATTTTCAATTACCGGCAAACCACGCAGATCATCCTGTCCAGCAGCGAAAGAATCTTCAACCGGATCGAGCAGGATGTCCGGTTGGATCTACAAGGCACCTATGAACCAATCCGCCACCTGTTGAGCTTGCTGGCGGACAACCCGGCGACCGAAGCCTCGGCACTCGAGCAACGGCTCGTGCTGCTGAAACCCTTTAGCCAGTCGCTCAAAGACAATCCGAACCTGGCCTCGCTGTATCTGGGTTACAGCAATGGCGACTTTTTCATGGTGCGTCCCCTACGTATCCCGGCGGTGAAAGCACTCACCAATGCCCCGGACATGGCGGCCTATCAAGTCTGGAGCATCGAACACCCGGCTGACGGCGGAAAGGTGCGGTCCCAGTCTTTGTTTTTTGATCAGAACCTGGCCCTCGTCAACCGCCAGGATAACTCCGACGAAACCTTCGATCCGCGCACACGCGCCTGGTTTAGCAGCGCTCGCAGCGATGAGGACCAGATCACCACCGAACCCTATGTGTTTTTCTCCACTCACGATGTGGGCACCACCTTGGCCCGGCGTAGCGGTGCGAATGCGGTAATAGGCGCCGACCTCACCCTCGCAGATCTGTCGGCGACACTGGCCAAACATATGGTGACCCCACATACCGAAATAGTCCTGTTCGATGGCGAAGGCAATGCCGTTGCCTATCCCGACAGCAGCAGGCTGATCGTTGACGACCAGACCGTACGCTTGATCAAGGCAGCCGATTTGAATCCGGCACTCGGTGCCCTGCTCGCCCATCCGCCCGAAGGTAATCGCCTGGACGCCGCGGGTCGCCAATGGATTGTCGCCCGCAGCAGCATGAAGGAAGGCGGCCCTGAAGGATTGCAGCTGGCGCTGTTGGTACCGGAAGATGAATTGCTCGTCGATGCCTACCGCATACGCTGGCAAGGGGCGCTGATTACTCTGGCGACGTTGCTGTTGTGCCTGCCGCTGGGATGGCTCACCTCCAGAGTTCTGGTCAAACCCTTGCGCGCACTCGTGCAAGAAGCTGATGCGATCCGCAGTTTCAATTTCAACTTTCCTGTCAGCCGACGCTCGCCAGTGCTGGAGGTCGATCAGTTGAGCGTGTCGATGGCACGCATGAAGGACACGCTGGCGAGCTTTTTCCAGATCACTGACAGCCTGAGCGCCGAGACCCGTTTCGCACCGTTGCTGCAGCGGGTTTTATTCGAAACGGTGAAGATCGGGCAGGCCCAGGCGGGTCTGATTTACCTTCGCGAACAGGATAGTGACCGCATGGAGCCTCACGGGCTGGTGATCAACGAGGCCGCCCAGGCATTAACTGCGTTCGAGATTCAAGGCTATGAACTCCACAACCCACAGAGCCCCCAGTGGATGCAGCAGTTGATTAGCGCCAACAATGTCGTCACCAGTCTGAGCTTCGAAAACGCCGCCGACCTGCAAAAGGTGATGCTTGCGCTGGACAGCCCACGGGTTCATTTGATCGGCATTCGGTTACACAACCGGCATAACGAAACCGTGGGCCTGTTGATCCTCTTGCTGGCCGACAGCGGCACACAAAACGACCTGGAAAAGCTTCGCCCGGACCGCATTGCGTTTCTCCAGGCAGTGTCAGGCGCGGCGGCAGTGAGTATTGAAAGCCAGCGCCTGCAAGCCAGACAGAAACAGTTGCTGGACTCTTTCATACAACTGCTTGCTGGGGCGATCGATGCCAAAAGCCCTTACACCGGCGGGCATTGTCAGCGGGTGCCGGCGTTGACGCTGATGCTCGCTCAGGCCGCTGCCGCCAGTCAGGAGCCGGCCTTCAGCGGCTATCAGCCCACGGAAGATGAATGGGAAGCCCTGCACATCGCGGCATGGCTGCACGACTGCGGCAAGGTCACCACCCCTGAATACGTGGTCGACAAAGCCACCAAACTTGAAACCCTGAACGACCGCATCCACGAGGTCCGCATGCGTTTCGAGGTGCTCAAGCGCGATGCCTGGATCAATTATTGGCAGGCCGTTGCCCAAGGGGGTGAGGAACATCACCAAACCGAGTTGCGCAATGCCATTCTGGCTGAGCTGGACGATGATTTCCTGTTCATCGCCCGCTGCAATCTGGGCGGTGAAGCCATGGCCGAAGCCGACCTGCAACGCTTGCGCAGCATTGCTTCACGCACCTGGACTCGAACCCTGGATGATCGGCTCGGGGTTTCATGGGAAGAGAACCGCCGCCAGGATCGAACGCCGGCGCCGACGCTGC
>Ga0065714_10002821_pt1 | contig 24390 bp, 11 predicted proteins | sample MisRhiReplicate2_FD_59101 | JGI IMG/M metagenome (GOLD analysis project Ga0065714, IMG submission 59101) | Miscanthus rhizosphere microbial communities from Kellogg Biological Station, MSU, sample Rhizosphere Soil Replicate 2: eDNA_1 v2... | ecosystem: Host-associated > Plants > Roots >... | reverse complement strand
TTCCATCTTCGCCCCAAAACTTCGAGGTAAGTCGATCTTGTGCATAATCTCTGGTCGTTGTTCCCGGGATCTTGTCCCATTCCCAAATAGGCATAATGTTGTAATACTCTGGTCCCCGAACCTGAATATTAGTTGCACCATCGGATAAGTACCTACCGAATAGATTCTCATTATTTCCCGACTCACTACGTTTAGTACGATTGCTTACCATCCTCACGTTAAAAGAATAGCCGGGTCTAAGGTGCATCACATAGTCTCCATTCCAGAATTGTTTATGAAGCGGTTCAATCTTATAATCTGGTCCCTCAGTACTGTCAGTCCTTGCAATTGCACTTTTCCAATCATCCGCATGCATTGGATCTACCATAGTTGCAACAATCAATTTGCCCCTCTCCCCATTCTTCCTTAAAATGTTAGGTCTGCTTACCCCACGACCTTCTACATTAAAGTCCATATAACTTCCTCTAATCGCTTTTAAATAAGTCTCGCGGTAGTATTTAGAGAACATCTGTAATTTCTCATCACTGATAGCGTACGGTGTTCCCTGTACGTAATTAATCATTTTCAATACTCCGGTAATAAACACAGCACCGTAGCTTGATATCTGGAGTTGCGGACCATGCTGGAGATAAGAATAATCATATTGCAAGCCCTCTTTATAATGCACAAGTCTAATTGGATCGAACAAATCAGCGGTTGAAGTAGCCAGTAGAGCCTGATCATCTGTAAGCAAAGCTCTATAGAAATAATGCAGCGCGATATCTGTTTTATTAGCTCCTGTTTGTTTTTCAGGATTTCCACGTTTCATTCTTTCAATCAGCAAAGCTTCTAAATCAGCTGGTATTTTACCTTCGCCATTGCGTAGCATAATCAACATTTCACCCAGGGCCTGAGGTGTAGCAATTTCATTATGCCACCAGTTGTTGCTTTTTGGATCCTGATCGTACCAATACTTAAAGGCTCTTCTAATTCCATCAAGCACCAGTTCCTTACTGTAATAGCGACTATCTTTGGCTATGTAAGCCTGAATAAGGCTTTCTAGTTTTAACAAATGTATATTGGGTTCCCAGTTGGTAATGGTTTTATCTTTATAATCTATGTCTTTCCAGCTACCATCAGCCTGCAAAGTAGCCAGGTTCTTTTCTGCAGCCTTATCCACAGACCGTGCGGGCTTTCTAAGATCCAATACTATTCTTTGCATAATTAATCTGGCTGCATCGCCAGGATCTGCCATTCCCTCACGTGGCATCAGCATATTAAAAGCTAATACACTTATTAACAATAGTCTCCTCATTGAGCTGTAAATTTAGTGGTTTATTTATTATGGGTACATTCTTTCCATGTCACGCCCTTTGTTTTCCATCCGGTGCTTCATGATCTGATTTTGATCTCCGTAAGGGCTAGTCCAATGTGGGCTATCTAAACCTTTTTCCCATTGAGCCAGTTTAGCCAGCATTTCCTTTACTTTAGCAGGATATTTAGCAGCCAGGTTATTCCTTTCCGAGAGATCTTTATTCAAATCAAATAACAATACATTCTCCTTTACCCTGATCAATTTCCAATTGCTTGCTCTCATCGCCGCAGCAACTCCCCTTCTCCAATAAAGCGCCTCATGAGGAGTTTTTTTATTCACAGCACTTAAATACGGTAAAAGGTTTACACCATCAAGTTTTTTGCTGCCCTTTTGTTTTCCATTCCCTGCGGCTATTGCAGTAGGCAATATATCGAGAGAGCTTACCGGTTTGCTGTAAGTTTTACCCCCGGCAATATGCCCAGGCCATTTCATTAGCATCGCAACGCGGATGCCCCCTTCCCATTTCGAGCCTTTCATACCCCGTAAAGGACCGTTATCTGATGAATTTACAGTAGCACCTCCATTGTCGTTCACAAATACAATGAGGGTATTCTTATCCAGATTCTGCTCCTTAAGTGCAGCAATCACACGGCCAACATTATCATCCAAGGAAGTCATTAAAGCCGCATACGCTCTTCTTCCACTATCAGGAATAGCCTTAAACCGCTCCATCAAATCCTTCTTGGCATCCATAGGTGTATGGACAGCATTGTAAGAAAGGTACATGAAGAAAGGTTTGTTTTTGCTTTCGCTAATAAAACTGATTGCCCGATCTGTAAACATATCCGTCAGATAAGTAATCTGGTTTTCCGGAACTACCTCATTGTTATGATAAATAGCGAGTTCGTCGCTTCTTTTCCCTTTATAAGAGAAGAAATTTCTGTGTCCTCCTTTAAAGCCATAAAACTCATCAAATCCCCGGTTTAATGGGAAATGTGCTTGCGTTTCGCCCTGATGCCATTTACCTATAGCGATGGTTTTATAACCATTAGCCTGCATCTCATTGCCAATGGTCTGTTCAGCGGGATCCATCCCAACATCGCTAATTTTAAAGCCTTGAGCAACCAGATTGGAAGTATTATGCTCAAAACCAAAGCGCTGCTGATAACGGCCGGTTAAAATACCGGCCCTCGAAGGAGCACATACAGACGCCGAAACATAAGCATCAGTAAAGCGGACTCCCTGTTTGGCTATGGCATCAATATTTGGCGTTGGAATTTGCTTACCTCCATAACATCCAAAATCCGCATATCCTGCATCATCACTAACGATAACAATGACATTGGGTTTAGTTGAAGAGCTATTTTGTGCAATAGCAGTATTTAGTGAAAATACGGCCAGCAATGCACAGATCATCATATTCTTCATTTTACATTCTCCTTATTTTTATGTTTTAATAATTCAGCTTTCGAAACCAGTCCGTCTTTACACTTTACAGTCACCATCGTATTGCCATCCGGCTGCAACATAGCTTCCAGCTTATCCTGATTTGCTTTTACGGTCCAACTACCTTTAATCAGCAATTTCACTACAGATGGTTTTGAGGGCGATCTATACCAGTTTCGGGAATAAATACTGACTTCCTTACGTTTCCCCTCTTTTGTTAGTGGACTATCATCAGGTCCTTCGTAAAAAGCAAGATCAGGATCGGTAACAGATATTGACAACCGATCGCCCTTCTTTTGGTACATCAACAAACATGGCTTGTTGTTTTGCAGCAATAACGAATCCGATGTTTTGCCATGGATACCAAAAACAGCTAATGCAGTAATTTGCTGCGCGGCATACCAAACAATATGTGCAGTACTATCCTTTTGTAACACCTTGTACAAGGGCTTGTTACTGTTCATCGACAAAGCTAGCGATTCCATCTCCTTTTCATCAGTTTTTATTAGCATTGCATATTCGTATCCTGCATTTGAGGGCGCTTTTCCATGTTCAAAAATTAATTTGGCAAAGTCACCTGTCGTTTTACCCTTATCTTTTTGATCCCTGGAAACCTGAGTCGCCTTTGTCAGCAATACCTTACCGCCATCGGGAATATAATAACCAATCCTGCGGTTATCTACCACAGTTAACGACTTTCCTACCTGCCCTTTACTACTATATGGGAATGAAGTTATTTTCGTACCATTCACAGCCAGTGCATCAGATGTGGCCTTCAGGTAATTCTGAAACAACGTCGTTTCTGTTGCAAAATCAGTGATTGAATTTCGGATGTCCGAGCCAAGACACACAGCCAGGTTGTCAAACATAAACCATGATTTTGTAGCCCTGAAACTGCCCATATCATACTTATCATGACCATGTAATTTCATAGCAAACAGACCTTGTTTCTCAAATGTCGTCCCCCCTGCAAAACGTTCGTCCGAGATCAACATTTCTTCTATCCCACTATAATCATCAGCATTGATAACATTTGCTCTCAGTTTATTCAAAGGCAGATGTAAAGTTGTCGTGCCCGGAATATTGTTCCAATCCCAGCCCTCATCTTTAAAATTACTGCCATCATCAGCTTTGCTATTCGAGAAAAGTACTTCCAGATGTCCATAGGCCAGGTAACGCCCATACATATTTGCGCCGGGATACGACTCATGACTAATGAAATAGCGGTTATGACCGCGTACTGTAAGCAACCAATCATCACGGCGATGAATATCAAACAAACCATAATTAAGGTTCCAGTGACCACTGGTATAACCCACAGGCTTGATAAGGCTCTTCTTAAACATCTCAGTCCATTTATTTTTCTTACCTACATTTAGTTTCAAGTATACGGATCCCATTAATGTATCAGTTTTTAAGGCGCCATCAGGCGTCCCTGCCATAGCCATATAGGCGTAAGGAAGATCTGCAATACGCCAGTTTCCCGTGGGATGACGACCAGATATACTAATCGGCCACTTATAAGGATTGGTATAATAATGCATCATCAGCAAGCTGTTGCGCAAACTTTCGTGCGCATGCTTTTCGACCTTAAATGAGGTTCCGCTAAGGGCATATACTATTGGAGCTATGCCGGTATAACCTCCAATGCCATAGGCTGGATAAAGATTACCATGGTGAAAAACAGCTCCATCAGGTTTAAATGCTCCTTCTATGGTGTGGTCAGGTTCAATATTTTTAGATAACCAGATCGAAAAACTCTTCAGATAGCGCAATTTTTCAAGAGAATCATCCATGATTAAAACAGCAGAAAGCATGCTGTTCAGCAGGGTATTGAATACATCAATATTAGAAGAAGGCAATTGATCAGGCAATTGCGAAGTTCGCCCCAACCCGCTAAACCAGACCATACTTTTAAACGTACGATCAAGCTTATGATGCTTTTTTATCACATCTTTCATCAATAGACAAGCAGAATAATAGCCTTCCAGATTATAACCATGATGGTGTAGTGCTCCCATACCGCTGCCATAAGTCCAACCTTGATCATCCAGATGATCAAGAAGATCTATAAAAATGGTTTCCAATTTTTGTTTATCTATTACAGCGGATGACGTGTTATAGGTTTGCGCCACTTGTAACATCAGCTGAGTATAACGCTTTACACCTGATAAGCGATTACTTTCCTTCACACCTTCAGCGGGCGATAAAGACACCAATTCCACATCGTTCGTAGAATAAACCGATCTGCCCGTTATTAGGCCTTTATCTCTTCGGATGGTCCAATAGTCAAAAGCTTTCTGGATGTCCTCCAGTGTATTTTTATCACTTCCTTGCTCCGCAGGAAGGATCAGTTCCTTAAATCGTTTGGTGATCGCTGCAATATCCGCCTGATCACGCTGCTCAAATTTTACCGGAAGTGGTACATAGTGCGGTGTTCTATTAAAAGTATACAATGAGTTCCAATGCGCATTAGCCGCTTTGTCTCCATCAAGATTGACAAAAGGCACCTGCTCGTCGCGCATAGGTGAACGAGGATTAATGGGTACATCATATATCACCTGATCAAAAAACAAACTGCTCTTGTTTACAGTTGCCGGAGCTTGTATGGTTAAAATATTCATATCAGCCGTTGGCTTCCCCTGCATATCCCTATGGTACATTACCCAAGCTGTTCTCCAACCCTTAAAATTCAGGTTAAAATCAAAGCTGCAAGCCGTTTTATCTTTAGAACCGAACTTAAATACCAATTTATCACTTACAGGCGTTTCATTATATACCCAGATTACAAAAGTACTTCTTGGGTTTGCAGTAATGGCTTGAAAAGCGCGATTTTGAATCTTCAGGAAGCTTTTACCGCCAGCTGTCCATTCCCACTTTACAGCTTGTCTACCTAATTTAAAGTGATTTGAATTAATAGATAACTTGCCATTAATAGCGCTCCAGTCCCTGGGCACATTATTCTCGCAAATGTCGGCTTGTATTTGTGCAGAGCTTACAGAATGCCAACAAACAAATAAAAAAACAAAAAACAAACGGTTCATACTTGGTCTTTTCTGAAATAGAGGTTCATACAAGATTCAAATATTCATTTTAATCCGTCTACAAAAGGTGACAAATCAGTTAAAAAGGGGTGACTAATCTGTTTTTTGATGATAGTCAGATGGGGCTACACCAAATTGCTTGCGGAATTCCTTACTAAAATACTTTCTGTCGTTAAAACCAACGGAATACGCAACCTCAGCAATATTCAATTTATTTTCCGACAACAGCTGTTCTGCTCTCTTTAGTCTTTGAGACTTGATAAAATCAGTTATCGATAAGCCTGTAAGTGCTTTAATCTTTTTATAAAGTACCGTCTGGCTCATCCCGATTTCTTCAACAAGACTTCCTACATTAAAATCCGGATCTTCCATTTTTTCCTCAATCAGCAACATCAGCTTGTTCAAGAACTTCTCATCCGGCGATTCCATTTCCAGTTTACGCGGGGTTAGCATAATCTGACGAATGTATTTCTGCTTAAGTACTTCACGCCCCTGTAAAAGATTACGAATACTAAGTTCCAGCACCTGGATACTGAAAGGCTTGGTAATGTAAACATCAGCACCAGCTTCCAGGCCATCAACATGATGTAGTTGTGAGGCCATAGCGGTTAACATAATTACCGGGATATGATTTGTCCGCTCTTCCTTTTTTAACCTGGAGCAAAGTTCCAGTCCATTCAATTCAGGCATGGTCACATCGCTTATAATGATATCCGGAACATGTTCAATAGCCAATTCCCATCCTTGCAAGCCATTTACACCTTGCAGAACATGGTAACCACTTTGCAGAGATTCTACAATAAAACCGCGCAACTCGTCATTATCTTCTACAACCAGCGCTGTATACTTTTTCCCGGCACTTACTGCAGGAACATCCGATTGCTCTTCCTTATGACCACCTACAGTGCCTACAGGACTATCAGAAGCCGACTTCGCCACCATATCGGCATTCAGCATTTCTTCTGCCGTAAAATGAGTTTTACCTTGTAAAAGCGTAACTGTAAGGCTTGTTTCTCCGTATTTTCCGGAAATAGCAGGAACACTGGAAACTGAGATATCACCCTTATGGAGGTCTACAATATTTTTAACAAGCGCCAAACCTATACCCCAACCCTCTGCTGTAGTGGTTCCCGATTTCACCTGATAAAAATTCGTAAATATCTTGTCTTGGACCTCAGCAGGGATACCAATCCCTGTATCACTAATCACAACTTTTATTTTTTCGCTTTCCTCAGCAATAGAGAAGCTTATTTTCCCACCATCTGGGGTATATTTAAACGCATTAGAAAGAATATTATAGAACACCTTTTCCATTTGACTGAGATCAAAATATACCTTCATTTCAGGAACGGTACTGCTAAAGCTATAATCTATGTTTTTAATACCGGCCAGGCTCTCGTAGGCGTTGTAAATGTCACGACAAAAAGCCACCAGGTCATGCTCAGAAACCTGCAGCTTGGCATTTCCACTTTCTATTTTTCTAAAATCCAGTAATTCACTGATCAACCGCAGTAAACGGTCAGTATTTCTTTTAATCCCTAACAACTGATGATTAACCGTATCATTCTCCCTGGTCAGCTTAATGAGTTTTTCAAGTGGAGCAAATATCAAGGTAAGTGGTGTACGGATCTCATGTGATATCCGGGTAAAGAAATCCAGCTTCATTTGGTAAAGCTCCTGTTGTCGTTCACTATTCAGGTGCTCATAGTACAATTTCGACTCCAGGCGTTGCTGTTTACGGGTAAAACGCAATACAAAATGAAGTAAACCAGCACCGGCAATAAAATAGAGCAGATAAGCCCACCAGGTGCGCCAAAGCGGGGGTAGAATATGTATTTCTAAACTAGCGGGAACCTCATTCCAAAGTCCGTCATTATTACTCCCCTTTACTAAAAACTTATACTTACCCGAAGGCAGATTGGTATAAGTTGCTGATGGAATGTTTACATAATTCCAGTCCTTTTCAAAACCTTCCAATTTATAAGCATACTTGTTTCGCTGTGGCTGAATGTAGCTTAAAGCCAGGAAATCGATGGTGAAAATATTCTGTCCTGCAGAAAATGTAATTTCCCTGGTAAAGCTGATGTCTTCCTTTAACAAATGGTCAGGACCGTTAATAGCCACCGGCTTATTGAATAATTTCAATCCTGAAAAAACGATCTTTGGTATATTAGCATTTTCCTTTATGTCCCTCGGTACAAATGTCACCAAGCCATTATAACTACCAAAGTAAAGCTTACCATCTTTGTCTTTATAGGCCGAATTGAAATTAAATTCATTGGCTGGCAATCCATCTGCAATGTTATAATTTTTAAAGGTCTTCCGCTTTACGTCAAACTTAGTAAGGCCACGATCAGTACTTAACCACAAATTCCCATCATTATCCACCAGAATATCAATGATATTATCACTAGCTAAGCCATCAGCCTTAGTGAAAGTAGTAAAAGAATTGGTTTTAGGGTGATAAAGACTTAAGCCTCCACGTAAAGAGCCTACCCAAATGTTACCTTTTTGATCTTCTCTTATACAATTGACCTGGCCTGATTTAAGACTATCCTTGTTACTGCTTTTGAAGAAAAACTTAAATTGTCGGGATTGATACCTTAACAAATTGAGTCCCTTTGGCGTGCCCACCCAAAGGTTTTTCTTCGAATCAGTATAAGCAAACCGAATGTAACTACTGCTCAGCCTTAACCCGGATGATGTAGGAAGATCGCTAATTACAGAGAAGCTTTCCAGCTGAGGATCAAATATATTTAATCCTTTCGATGAAGTACCGACCAGTAGTCTTCCCTTATCATCTTCGGCAATACTACTTACATAGCCAAAACTTAAGGCTTTGGGATTCAAAGGATCAGGTTGGTAGTGCTTAAACTTATCTGTGTTTGGGTTAAAAAGCTCAAGTCCGCCTTGAAACAAGCCTATCCAGATCCGGTTCTTGCTATCTCTAAATATGGCCTTAATGGTATTACTTCCAAGACTCCCCGGATCACGGGCATCATTCACATACTTTTTAAATTGACCAGTTTTGGTATTAAAATAATTAAGACCATGCCCTTCTGTACCAATCCAAAGATTTCCCTTTTCATCTCCCTCGATAACGCTGATGATATCACTACTGATACTGTTCCTGTATTTATTGTATTTATATACCGTAAAGGGAATGGTATTGCTGTGGGTAACATTTACACCACCAAAATTGGTACCCACCCAAACTGAGCCCTGATCATCCTCATAAATATCCTTAATCGAATTATCGCTTAAGCTCTTACGGTTATCAGAATCATGCTTAAAATCAGTAAAGCGCAAGGTATTTGGATCTAAAATATTCAAGCCGTTCATGGTAGCTATCCATAAATCACCTTTTTTACTTACTGTTATTTTACGGACAATGTTATTACTCAATCCCTGTGTATTAGCGGGATTGTATTTAAACCTTATAAAGGAAGCACTTTCAGGTATAAACAAATTCAAGCCATCAGCTTCTGTCCCTATCCATATTCTCCCCTGTTTGTCCTCAGCGATTGCTCTGATAAGATTTCCACTGATACTTTTCGGATCAGCGGGATTATTGCGAAAAGTAGTAAAGGCATACCTACCATTTTTTAAAGTCATCCTGGTCAGTCCTTCAGTAGTCCCTACCCAGATATTCCCTTTACTGTCTTCAAAAACTGCATATACAGAATTCCCGGCCAACCCGTCTTTCTGAAAAAACCTTTTAAACTTCCTGGAAGCAGGGTTTTCCAGCATACTTAAGCCCAGATTAGTACCGAACCAGACCTTCCCTTTGCTATCGGAAAATATGGAGAGAATAATCTTGTCGCTGATACTGTTGGGATCTTTCTGATTGTAGGGAATCCGCTCAAAAGCATCCTGCTCAGGAATATACCGGTTAAGACCATTTTGGGTCCCTATCCATAGATTTTGCTTTTTGTCTTCCAACAAAGCATAGATATAATCTTCCGAGCTAATGGTTGATGGATCATCGGGATCCGTATGATAAATTTTAACACCCCTTCCATCATAGCGGTTCAGGCAATCGCGCGTACCAAACCACATATAACCCCGGCTGTCTTTCCAAATAGATAACACCGTACTTTGCGACAAACCATTGGTAACGGATAGATGGTCGAACGAAAGCTGCGCAAATGAACTCAAAAAAAAGCAACTAAACACTATTGTGAATAGTAGTTGCATGGTTGCTTTATAAGGTTGGAAAGGTTTGGTCATTTGCGCATTAAAGATACAAAATAAACAATTCTGTCCTAAAAACGAAGCTTTTTGCGCAATTCAAGAGGTGAAACCTCCATTAAAAAAACTGCCCGGTTAAAATAAACCAGGCAGCGAAGAGATCTTAAAAGGGGACATTGATTTTATCGGGAATAGAATCCAGAGCATAATANGTATGCTTCAGATGGTTTCCATTAACAACCACGATCCTGAATCCTGANGGGTCTTTGCCCAATGGCCTGCCAACNGGCCCCGTAGTAACCATCTCCATATCGCCATCTTTNCCAAAAGCATTNTTATGTAAATGTCCGGCAAAAACATGGCTCACACCATTTTCTCTAAAAAGCTGCAGGTATTTCTTTCTAATCGGTGTAGGGATATTAAAATACTGATCTTTTTCATCAGGAGTCTGAAGAAAGAAAGGATGGTGCTGGAAAACTACGATAGATTTACATCCCGATTTCTTTGCTTTTTTAAAGGCCATGTTTAACCACTTCAATTGTTTTTCACTCTCCTGTAAGGATCCGGAAGGATCTGATATCAACCCTGAATTGAGTACAATGGCAAATAGGTCTCCATTTTTAAAAGTATAATAATCAGCACCGAACGCTTTGCGATAAGCGGTTAAAATCCCAGGATTGGGTTTATTGCCTACATCGTGGTTGCCGGGCACACTATACAGCTGAATAGTCGGATCAAGTTTGGCTGCTATTCTTTTATACTCTGCAATTTGTGCCGGATCTCCCATCAGGTTAACCAGATCTCCTGTGATGATAACAAAAGCAGGTTTAAGCCGGTTGGCAGCAGCCACTGCCTTTTCAAAGTTTTCTGTCTCTTTTGCAAACTTCTGATCGTTCTCAAAAAAGCCAAATTGCGTATCAGTCATTTGAATAAAAAACAATGGCTTTTTTAAGTTTTTCTGGCCGATACAGCCAGAAAAAACCAGACTCAAAAAGACAAAACCAATCAACAAATAGTTCTTTTTCATTTCATTTATATTCGTGAATTTGAAACGTAATATAGTCAACATCTACTTTGATTTCGTCAGCTTCTTTAAGAAACTTTTGTTTTTCCTTTTGATAATTTCCGCAGCCAACTCATCCATTAAAATTTTATCCTGAGGTTCTTTAGACTTTGAAAACAGGTACATCCCATTCCCACCTTCATAATAAGCTATTGGAGCAGCCTCAAATGCACCATTCCTTTTAAAAGCCTCTATATACGCTTTTAGACGACCGCTTTTTTGTTCTTTTGAGGAATTTAATGCGTGGGAATCAAATTCCATTTCTATACCCATACCTAATTTTTTAGCCAGATCACAAGCTTGATCTATCCGGCTATCCGGAATTTTTTTATTGAAAAAATGATTAGGCTGAAGCCATGCGAAATCAAACTTAAACTTTCTCCATTGATCAAAGCCTTTGGCATTCCAATAAGGTATCCAATAAAATCGCAGTCCTTTAGATCGTATATAATCGCCTAATGGCTCTAAAATTTCTGCACAGCCATTTACGTCCTCATCGACCCAATAAAAACCTTCCAGATTTAGATTAGCATAACCTTCCGTTTTGTACCGTTCCAGAAACTTATCAATATACCATTTACCAGCTTCAATCCGATCTTCATGCCTGGAAAAATCAAGCTCTTTCCCATTAATCTGGCCCCAATCCTTCTGATTATGTATTGGCGAAGGAATACCTACCACCAGTTTATGCTTAAACTGAAGTTTCTTCATTTTCGGTTTCTGCTCTTCGATAGCCTGATTAAGTGCCGAAAAAGCTTTATTCTTCTCAAAATTACGATCCAGTAACCATTCCCATTCTGTTTTCCGGGCATTAAGTTTAGCATAACCCGGCGCATAGTTACGCCCCTTTCCATCCTTAAATTCTAAAAACAGAAACCCATCATAAAGCCAGTTTTTTCTCCCCTTACTATCCTCATGAATAATGTAAGGAAGGAATTCTTCTTTCGTCCATTCCAGGGGACGGTGCGTACCTCCCTGATAAATTAAAACCAGATCGGCTATATTGGTTTTTCCGTATTGACCCTTATCCTGTGCCGATGCATAATCTCCGTAGCATACCAGAAAAGCAATAAAAAATAATAATGGTTTCATTTGTGTATCTATTTATTTGTGTGTGTGTGAATTAATTACACGCGCTGCGCCCTTACCTAAGGGGCTAGCAGAGCGTGTTACAATCGAGAAACGTAGAGCGTCCGTGATCATTATTCAATACTGTTTAGGTCAATACAGTCAAATTCGTATGCTGCAATACTTCCATTTGTGATCAATACATACATGATCATTTTATACCCGTCCTTAGATACTTTTAGGGCTACATCGCCGGTTAAATTCCCATTTGCAGCCGAAGTGATCATTGGCGATTTAAAAACCATCACCTTAGCGTAATCTGCACTCGAAGGAGGCGTAGAAAGCAATAAAGGATTAGTTACATTATACAAGTAACCATTTCCCGTAAGGTTGGTACTCACATTTACTACTGCCAGATATTTTGCGTTGTTAAATTCTGCAAAATCCAGACTGTGGCTTAGGTTAAACCCAGATCCAGCAACATCTACCTGACTAAGCGGAGCACCGTTAGCCGCCATGTAACCAATATCCCCCGCCTGAGAAGAAAGGAACATTTTATCTGTGAGATTTGGACCCTCAGAGATAACATCAGCCATAACCGTCCAGACTTTTGAACCACCATACCTAAAGATTGTTGGGGTTGGTGATACAAGGACACCATTACTAACCTGCCATCTTAGTATAGAATTATCCGAATTACTAGCTGCGACAAAAATCAAGGCATTTTTAGTCAGGTCACCTTTTACAGACATCTTTCTGCCAAGCTGCTGACCAGTCACCAATCCAGAATATTCTATAAACTTCACAGGAGCCTGATCTCCGGCACTGTTATACTTATAAATAAACAAGCTATTACCCACAGTAGTTGTGAGGTTAGAAATCAGAATGTGTCCGGCCTCATCACTGGTTGCAAAGAAATTCTGAAAAGTTACAGAACTAATGCCTGTCATGTTCATTGCGCCCACAACTTCACCGGTAAAGCGGTTCAGGTATTTATTTATTGTTTCCCTTGTGTTCACCACCAAATAATCATCTGTTGCAGCAATAGAAGTAGTAAAATTATTAGTACCACTTATACCCAGCTCGATCAAACTCTTAGTCCATAACAACTTCATACTTCCCGATCGGATTCCTGAGGCCGCTTTTTGAGGATTAACGGGTTTCACCGTATATTGTACTGATCGGCCATTTTCGGCTGTTACCGTATAGACAACAGGCTTACTAAAATCCTGAGCGAGCGTAATAGCTGGCGTTATCGTCGCGTGTGGTGTAATAGTGATAGCCGGAACCTGATTTGTCAAATTCCCCCCTCCCGCTACCAGGCCAACTATTTTTTTAGATTCTACCAGAAAGCCCGTAAGATTTGCGGCTGGTAAATTAAAGCTGGTAATTACTGCTTCAGAACTTTTCCTGATCTCCCCAATTAAAATATGCTTGCGCTCAGTACCATCAGCAGATCTTACGATTATTTCTGTTGGCTTGGTTAAATCAACCTGATCTGTACTTCCAGAAACCGTCCTGACAGTTGTAGGATCGTTTGCTTTAATTTTCATCGAAGTGATATTGATCAGATTATTTGACTCTGTAGGAAAGTGTGTGGAAAATACAAACTTAATGGTATCCCCATACGGGGTGGCCTTTTCAGGATTAAAGAATCCCGATCCATCTGCAAATGTGACATACACGGAATTAGCAGATCCGCTAAAATCGCCTTTTTGCTCTTCCTTTTTGCAAGAGTGGCCCAGTAACATGGCGAAAGCCATGAACAGGAATATAATATGCTTATACATAACTGTGTGCTATTAGAGTGTAAAAGATAAATCAACCGCAACCTGTATCAGCTTTCCACTTAAGGTATAGCTATAAAACAATTTAAAAGCGCCCTTATAAGCCTGATAAGCAGGATCAAACTTCCCGGTATACGTGCTTTGGCCTTTTGCAGTATTGTTTTGAATATTATAAGCTGCCGAACCTGGCGCTCCTGTAACTACAACCTTATCATTCTGAACAGCTAGCCGAATTTTCATACCCGTTTCCGGCCCCGATATTTCAATCGTATTTGCCGAAACTGAAACCGGCACTATTACCTCATCAATTTTCTTAACTACAACTCCTGCCTCATCTACGCCGGTTCCGTAAGCTTTATATTTACTTTCGTAAACATTACGGAATCGAGAGAAATAAAGGAATGCGACTTTCATTTCCTCATTTATTTTAACTGCTGGACTCACTGTTTTAATGCTGATCGGCAATACATATTTTTTACCGGCAAAAGTGTTCTCTCCGATATTGGTTAAACGGATATTTAAATCCTGACGCACATCTTCTTTACCTAACTTTACCTCTCCGGATGGAATATTAAAATTAGTAGCAGGCAATAACTCATAACCAGGATTCGCAGCCAAAAAAGTAGCAAAAGCCTCCTGATCAACAGCTAAATTAACAGTTACTTCTGCGTCGTTTTGATTTATTCCAGCTTTATAAACACCAAGTTTATAAACGGACTCGCCTAAAAGTGCAGTCTGGGTAGTAAGNCCCGCAGTTGGAATATATATNGTACTATCTACATTGACCATGTCGATCCCCTTTTCACAGGCAGTACANATGAGTACCAGTAANAGCAGCATAGCTTTTAAAAATCTATATTTTTTTAACATAACGTTCGAATTAAAATTGGGTTACTGATTACCATCCCGGATTTTGTACCAGAGCAGGGTTCTTATCTATCTCTGTTTGAAGAATTGGGAATAAATTCATTTTCATGCTATAAACACGTTCTTCAAAAGGTACGCGCTTGTAAAAGCCAAGGAAATTAAAATTATTAGTGCCTACAGCTCCTGCATTAATATCCATTCCCCACATCTTGCCACCTTCACCCCATTTACGCATTGGATCACCATTATCCGGTGTATGCGCCAGCCATCTTCTCCTCGTTGTAAAATAACGGTCTGTTTCAAAAGCTAATTCTATCTGACGCTCCCTGAGGATATGATCACGTTGCTGAATTTTATCTCCTCTGATTTCAGGATACACTGAAAATATATTCGGAACTCCCGCACGCTGACGGATCATATTCCAATACTTTTCAATATCGGGATGACCAGGATTATATTCGTTTAAAGCCTCTATGTAATCAAGCAAAACTGAAGCGTAACGAATAAAAATTTCTGTTCGGGGACTGGTTACAAACACCCTGTCACGTAGGTTACTAAGAGGATCAACGTTTTTTAGGCATAAATACCCTGTCCGCGGATAAAAAGTATAAGAACCTGAAGAACGGGATACTCCACCAAAATACAACTCTACTCTACCATAACCATTTTGCTGTGCTGCAGTATTGTAATAATTCCGCTTATCTACATCAGGAGGTAATTGAGGTATGATACGTTTATTATACAATATAGAAGCGTAAAATCGAGGCTCTCGGTTTGCATACATATTCCAGTCGCCCGCCCAATGGCCCCAGGCATCACCACTACGGATATCATCGATCATTTTTACCCGATCCGCAGTAACATTTAAGCTTTTAGGGTTCCAGTTATCGCCTCCTGTTGCGGCAAAACCTTCTTCTACATACCCCGATTGCGGATCTTCTATACCACGTCCATTTTTCATCAGAAAAGCATCAACAACTCTTTGTGTTGGGCCAACACCGCCAAGGTTATTAGGACCTGGCGAGGTATGAACTTCCCAGCCCAGTGGATTATAGCCCGAACGTCCCCAGATTACCTCACAATTCCAACGTTTTATGGTAATATCTCTTACCGATTTATAAGGACTGAATACGGCATCACCATTTTCATTATTCTTATATAGTTTGACGTTTGCACCCGGATTATTTTCGGCGGTTTGGATAACAGCATAACTCGCATCTGCAGCACGCTTCCACTTACCCTCATCATAGGTTGTACTTGTAAGGGGTGTACCATCATGATTTTTAAAAGAAGCATAGTCGGTGTTTCCATTCCACTGAGGGCTCGCAGCCATCGTAAGTACCTGAGCTTTTACCGCGCGACACACTATTTTGTTTGGTTTCCCAAACCACTGCTTGTCACCCTGCCAGTCTAAAGGCAGATCGACCTCAGCTTCATCCATCATGCTAACAATATAACTTACGCACTCATCATAAGGGGAACGTGCAATAGCACCCCAATCGGTATCAAGAGGCATTTCCTTTTTAATCAATACTGCCGGACCATACTGTTTAATAAGCAGCCAGTAATAATACCCTCTTAAAAATTTAACTTCTCCTTTGTACTGGGCTTTCAATTGAGCGCTTAATTCGGGATTTTTATCTACATTATTCTCGAATATAAAAGAGGCCCTGATGGCTTTGTAATAATTTGCCCATTTGTAATAAAAACCTGAATTCGAGTTCCAATTGCCCAGGTTAATGTTGTAAGTATTATACACGTTCCATGTTAAATCTATTTCATCAGAGCAACCAAGCCATGGATCATCCTGGTATAAATTTGCTGCCGGTATTTGTGAATACACATTGTATAAAAATGCTTCTGTTTCCTTACGGGAACTCCAGATCATGGCATCCGTTTTCATATCATCTGGTTGTTTTTCCAGAAACTTCTTACAACCGGTTACTGTCATTAAGCTAAGCATTGACAGTATTATATATATCTTTAAATTGTTCTTCATCTCGTCTGATTTTAGATTTTAACCCTGATACCAAAATTGATCTTACGCTGTAATGGATAATTCCCCGGACCCGCCAATTCAGGATCCCACATTGTCCATGGAGCAAAAACGGCTACATTATTCGCCAATGCGTACAACCTCAAACTTTTTAGTCTGATATGAGATAGTAGTTTTGAGCCGAATGTATAACCCACCTCAACATCTGATAGACGAAGATATTTTCCATTGTAAATAGTTTTCGTAGATCTTTGCCAGTTATTTGAGGAAGTCCCATTAAATAAACGCGGATAAAGCGCATCCTGTCTTGGATTATCAACCGTCCAGCGGTCTAAAGCTTCCAGAAACAGATTTCGCTTACCAACACCTTCAGCAAATGGGATATAGTCGCCACCCAAAGTATAGGTTACACGTCCCTGCCCTCTGAAAAATACGCCTATATCAAAACCCTTATAATCGGTTTGAAAACCAAAACCATAATTAATTTCAGGAAGATTAGAATAGCCAATAGGAACCTCATCATCTATACTTACTTTACCATCTCCATTGATATCCTGATATTTAATATCTCCCGGGCGCACTACCCCAAACTGCTGAACCGGACTATTGGCGATATCTGCTTCACTATTAAAATAGCCCTGAGCAATCAGTCCGAAAACCTGACCATATTTATGACCGGTACGCATTCTATAGGCATAATTTTTCATAGCCTCATCTTGTTCAAGGATCTTATCACGTGCGTAAGTAAAGTTTCCATATAAACGGACTCCTCCATCACCAAAGCGCTGATTAAGTTCCAATGTGCCATCAACGCCACGGTTAACCATTACACCCATGTTTGCAAATGGCTGAGAATTATAACCGGTTATAGCCGGTAAAGATGTACGTTGCAATAAGATGTCAGTTCTTTTTTCATGGAAATAATCTACCTCCAGTGAAAGGGCATTCCTAAACATTTTTAACTCAAAACCAATATTGCGTTTTAAGCCCTTCTCCCAGGTTAAATTGGTTACGCCTATACGGTTCTCTCCNGTACCACCATAAACGGTACCATTCTCGCCAAACACGTACCCACCCAGTCCGCCGCCATAAATAGACAAATAACCATAACGTTCATTATTTGGTAGTGCTTCTGACCCTACCAAGCCTATTGACCCTTTGATTTTGATGAGATCTACAGTTCCCTTTAGGCCGTTGAAAAAGGGCTCATTAGAAACGATCCAGCCGGCCGCAACAGCAGGGAACCAACCAAAGCGTTTTTCTTTAGGGAAGTTCTCTGAACCATTATACCCCACATTAAACTCTGCAAAATAACGATCATCATAATCATAAGTAGCTCTTGTTGCAATCCCTTGCCTGCGATAAGGAAGAGATAAAATAGCTGAGGCCGCACTACCATTAATAAAATCCCGCTGATAATACATCATCATAGCACTTACATGATGCTTATCACCAAAAGCTTTATTGTATAAAAGCTGAGCTTTCATCTCTTTCGCCCTGTTGCTGCCTAATGCTGTAGAATAACCTAAAAACTCGGAACCAACTGTAACTTCTTTAAAAAGCAAATTGCCTGTTATCTGATCTCTACCCTGCACTCCATAAGTTGAACTATTTTTCCTTCTATTAATAGTTGTATTGTTATTTGCATCAAAGGAATAAGACAGCCTGAATTTTAACCCATCCAGAATAGATTTCAAATCCTGATTCAATGAAATCTGACTGGTAAACTGATTTCTAAACTCTGTATTAAATCCAGACCCCATTAGCCTTTCTACCGGATTTGATTCTCCCACTTGCGTTGGTGCCGCCCAGCCCATAATGTCCTTTCCATTTAAGTCTTTTCCAATAGGTATTCTAACCGGATTAGAGATGGGTGTAGCAAGGTAAGACCAATAGAACAATTCCCCGGCAGGGGTAAAAGTTGAAGAGTAAATCGTTCCTCCTGTTCCGGGGGTTCTTAAATCGGTTAGATTACCACCAACTTCGAGTTCAAGAACCGTTGTTTTAGAGAGGCTAATATCCACATTCGAACGAAAGTTATAACGTTGAAGATTGAGGTTGGATTTATAATCAATGTCCGGATTATTTTTAAGGTTTCCGTTTTCATTTATGTAACCCAATCCCACAAAATAACGGGCTACCTGACCACCCCCACGTACGTTTAGCGTAGTGTTGGCATTATAAGAATACTTTCTGTAAGTCTCGTCAAACCAGTTCACATTAGGATACAGATATGGGTCAACTCCGTTTCTTGTGTTTTCAATGTATTCCTTTGAATAATTTTCCCTGCCCAATGCTTCATTATAGAGCATTGCATAATCAGGACCATCCAAAAATTTAGGTAATTTAGGCAAGTCCGACAATCCATACTCCGTTTTAACCTCGATAACAGGTGCCTGGGCAATACCTCTTCGTGTGGTTACTAAGACCACCCCATTTGCCGCTCTTACTCCATAAACTGCTGTAGCTGAAGCGTCCTTTAAGATTGAAACCGACTCTACCTCTTCAACCGAGATATCAGACATGTCACGTTCTACTCCATCCACTAAAATTAAAGGCGAACGATTTGCACTGAAAGTGGAAATACCTCGAATCCATAAGCTTCCTCCATCCCTTCCGAGCTCACCTGAACGCTGGACGACCACTGCTCCTGCCATTTTACCAGCCAGGGCATTGGTTAAGGANCGAACCGGAACTTTNAGATCGTCCATTTTAACAGTGGAAATTGCACCGATCACACTNGCCTTCCTTTGAACCCCCATCCCCACTACCATTACTTCATCCAGGTCGCTCAATTTCTCTTTCAACACCACGTCAATAGCCGTTTTTGTTTGCACCGTGACCTCCTGTTCCAAATAACCCACCATCGAGAATTTAAGTACATCACCGGCTTTTGCATCAATGGCATAATAGCCTTCCGTATTGGTTGTAGCCCCTTTTGTTGAACCAACAACTACTACGCTTACCCCTGGAAGCGGTTGCCCATTCACATCTATCACTTTTCCCTTAATGTCGACCATTACCGGGGCTGTTATAGTTGCAATTTTTTGCCCGACAATATCTTTAAATTTGACAATGATAATTTTGTCCTGAATCGTATAGGACAACGGTTGATTGCTAAAAACTTCCTGCAATACAGCATTTAAGTCTTTATCAGTCACATCTATAGTTAATGGCTTTGCTCTCTCCAAAATCTCATTGCTATAAATAAAGTAAAACCCAGTTTGCTTTCTGATTTCTTTAAATATCATTTTGAGGTTAGTATTCCGCTGGGTTATACTAACTTTTTGGCCAAAGGAAGCAGCATTAACGTGCATAGTTAATATTAAGAGGAGGATTCCCGTTAACTTCATAACGCGTATAGCTTTTGAAACAGAGAATAACCGGTATTTTCTGTTTAGGTAAAAAACAGGGCACAAAGCGCCCTTAAAATGTAGATTTTGTTTCATACATTTGTCTGTTTGGGTTTTGGTTTACGTTTAATCTATTTGAAAATATTCCAGGGTTAGCCCAAACATTCAGAGCATTTCGGCTGCAATCCGAAATGCTTTTTTTGTGGCTACCCTTTTCAGATTAATCAGGTAGAATTTGGGTTCATATGTTTTGGTTTTAATATTTGGTTTTGTGGTTAATTACTTTAATTTTTTGGCCCTCTATTTCAAATTTCAGCCCACAGGTTTGCTCTAAAGCCTTTAATATTCTTGAAACATTTACATTACGCGGAATAACACCAGTAAATGAAACATCTGTTCTCGTACCTGAATAGGTTACATCTACATCATACCAGCGCTCAATTTGTCTCAAGACTTTGTCAATATCTGTGTTATCGAATTGAAAAACCTGATTTTTCCAGGCTACAACAGCGTCTACATCGGCATTATTCAAAACGTTCATTTCACCAGCCTTTAACTGAACCTGTTGTCCAGGCTTAATAAAAGTTTCCTTAGCTCCAGATTTAACACTCACTTTTCCTTCTAAAAGAGTGGTTTCCATATTTCGCTCGTTCGAATAAGCCATAACATTAAAATGTGTACCAAACACCTTCACAATTTGCTCGTTACTTCGTACACTAAAGGGTTGACTTTTATTTGGAGAAACCTCAAAATAAGCTTCGCCAATAAGCTCCACCTTACGTTCTTTCAAATTGGTAAAGCTCACAGGAAATTTAACAGATGACTCAGAATTTAACCAAACACGTGTACCATCAGGCAAATTGATGATATGTTGTCCGCCCCTTGGCGTTGTAATCGTGTTATAAGCTGGCGCCCCGGAATTATTGGACTGAGCATCATTAACGGTATAAACCAGTTGACCGTCTGCCGCTTTGGTGATTACAATACCAGATTGTGTTGCCAGTTGCCCGTCAACTGCATCAGTTAAAGAGATTTTTGATCCATCCGCCAATGTTAAAATTGCCTTATTGCTCCCTGGTGCGATATCATTACCAGCATAGGAATCTTTTACAAAGTGTTTTTCTTTAACTGATGTATAAAAATAAAAACCAACACTAAATGCGATAAGAATTATCGCAGCAGCAGCATACTTATACCAATTTCCTGACTTCAATGTTTCAGATTCCAATTGATCAATACGGGCGTCAATGCCCTGCTTCAAACGATCGTTAATTATCTCCTCTTTATGCGTATGATTCCAGTCAGAAGAACCAGCCTCTTTATGATACCACAGGTTTAACTGCACCTCTTCTTCAGGAGTGGTTTCACCCTCATGGTGGCGGTTTAGTAAATCCTGGATATCTTGTTTATTCATTTTATAGTGCCTTATACTTATGTGTAGCATGAAATGGCAATTGGTAGACACCAAAAACCAANAACAATCGCAAATAACTGATAATCAGANNATTTATTTTTCAAAAAAGAAATAAGAAAGCATAAGAGAAAGCAANCTCCCCGATCTTTCGTCCAGTACCAAGCGAAAAAGATTTAAAGAACGGTTGATCTGCTTCTTGACAGTTTTATCGGATATATTTAATCGCTCAGCTATTTCTTTATGACTCATGTGCTCAATCCTGCTCAAAATAAATATCTCCCGCATTTTTGGTGGCAGCTTGGCAATCTCTGAATGGATAACACCATCAAGTTCTTTCATATCAATATGTTCATTCAACAGATCGCTGCCTTCTTCAAAAAAACAATGAATAGAAGAAAGATAATTGTGTTTATATAAATTAGCCCGAATATACCCTAGTCCTCTAAACCGGATAGCCCCATGCAAATAAGAAGAAAGTGAGTTGATGTTAATTAATAACTGTCGTCGCTGCCAAAGTGATACAAAAACTTCCTGAACAATATCCTGCGCTTCATCTTCGTCTCTAACAACCTTGCCCGCATAAATGAACAGCTTTTTCCAATATCGACTATAGATCTGATCAAAAGCCTCACGGTCATCCTGCATGATCAATTCCATTAATTGTTGATCCGTAAGTCTGTTTGTTTGAGCTGAAGTCATTACATAAGCTTTTTATAAAACTAATACAATATCCTAAAGCAGACAAGATTAATTAATAAATTTTATGTTAATCTCTCCTTTACTATATTTATCTATTAAAATCTACCCGACACTTTACAAAGTGTATTTAAAAAATCCTAAGACTTATCATTATAAAAAGACAAACTAACACTTGATCAACTAAAAAATTAAAAAGAAACCCATGTTTAAGCTTTTCCACGTATTAGTAATTGTGTCTGCTCTTGTTATTTCAACAAAGTCGAATGCACAAACCCAGGTATCCACCTCAGTAAGCCTTACAAACAATAATGTGAGATGGGGCTTTAATAAAAAAACAGGAATGCTAATGTCATTTAAAGACAAGAGCAATGGCCAGGATTTCTTAACTACCAATATACAAGATGCTTCAGTATGGGAAATTCTTTTCTTAAAGAATTCAGGAGGGCACCNTTTAACAGCGAGTGACGCTGGCACTTTCGAATACNCACAACCGGAAAAAGACATNCTNAAANTAAAATGGTCATCTTTTAAAAATTCATCCTTTCCAAACCTGGAAGTATCAGTCGTAATAAATTTAGATCCTAAAGGCAGCGCTTTCTGGAACATTTCCTTAAGTGGAATAGCCAATACAGGGATAGAAAAAGTTATTTTTCCAAGAATTCCAGGGATTAAGGATCTCGGTGAAGAAAATCTGGTCGCTCCAAACTGGATGGGGGAGCTAATTAAAAACCCAAGGTCACAACTCTCAAAACCTGGAAACAAATACGAACTTTACTACCCGGGTCATTTATCGATGCAATTTATGGCCCTGTATGGTAGAACGGGCAAAGGTTTTTATGCAGCATCAAATGACACCCTATCTTACAGGAAAGATTTTGCTTTCAGCTATCAAAAAGACGGCAGTCTGTCTTATGAACTAACACAATTCCTTCCATTAGATAAAAACATCGATACCTATAGGCCAAGCTACTCAATAGAAATTGCCAGTTTTGAAGGTGATTGGATCGCCGCAGCACAAAAATATAAAACATGGGGTAACCGGCAATATTGGGCAAAAGAAAGCCGGCTAAAGAAAGGACTTACCCCGGAATGGTTAACAAAAACAGCCTTATGGGTATGGAACCGCGGTGAATCTTCAGAGGTATTGGAGCCTTCAATTGACTTAAAAAAGAGACTGGGCTTACCGATAAGTGTACTATGGCATTGGTGGCATAACGGTTCATATGACGATTCGTTCCCCGACTATATTCCACCGAGAGAAGGGGAATCCTCATTTATTCAGGCTGTCAAAAAAGCAAAAGAGAGCGACGTAAATGCCATTGTTTATATGAATTCCATTAAATGGGGAAATAGTATGCCAAGCTATTACAAAGAAAAAGCAGAACCATTTACCGTTAAGGAACAAAATGGAGAAAGTAAATCTTTTGTTTATAACATCTTTACAAAAAAGGCCCTGACCTATATGTGTATGACTACTTCCTTCTGGAAGGATAAATATGGACGTACTGCCGATACCGTCCTTCGTAAATATGGAGTAAGTGGAATTTACATGGATCAGGCTTGTTTAAGTGCTTTATGTTATGATCCAAGCCATGGACATCCGATAGGCGGAGGAAATTATTGGGTGTCAAATTTTAAACAACTGACAGAAGGCATAAGAAAGCAAACACAAATTAAAGATCCCTACACGCTTGCGGGAGAAGGAGGAGGTGAAAGCTGGCTTCCGCAACTCGATGCATTTTTAACCTTACAGGTTAGCAAAGAACGATACTCAGGTATATCCGAAAAATATACGATTCCACTTTTTCAAGCCGTGTACCATGAATACGGAATAACATTTGGCAATTACTCTTCATTGCTCAATCCTCCGTACGATGAACTATGGCCAGCCAAATTTGCCTCAAAAAAAGTGAATGAGCCACTGGATGAAAGCTTTAATGAACAATTTTTGATGGAACAAGCCAGGTCTTTTGTGTGGGGAATGCAACCTGCCATAGCTAACTACCAAAATCTCCTTAGTGTAGAAAGAAAAGCGGAAATAGACTATTTATTATCGTTAGCAAGGCTACGCTATAAGGCTTTAAAATATTTGCTATACGGCTCCTTCGTCCGCCCACCACAATTAATTGTACCAGAAAAAGAAATAGCAATTTCTAAGTTATCTATTT
>Ga0065714_10064674_pt1 | contig 24478 bp, 21 predicted proteins | sample MisRhiReplicate2_FD_59101 | JGI IMG/M metagenome (GOLD analysis project Ga0065714, IMG submission 59101) | Miscanthus rhizosphere microbial communities from Kellogg Biological Station, MSU, sample Rhizosphere Soil Replicate 2: eDNA_1 v2... | ecosystem: Host-associated > Plants > Roots >... | reverse complement strand
GGGCGCGGTTCGCAGATCGGCTCGTCCGCCGCCAATGCCTGGGCCCTTGGCCCGAGCATCACTTGGGCAGCATTTGACCTGGGCAGTGTGCGCGCCCGTTTGCGCGGCGCCGATGCCGAGGCCGACGGCGCGTTGGCAACCTACGAGCAACAAGTGCTGTTGGCCCTGGAAGAGTCCGAGAACGCCTTCAGCGACTACGGCAAGCGCCAGCAACGTTTGGTCTCGCTGATCCGCCAAAGCGAATCCAGCCGCGCCGCTGCCGATTTGGCCGCGATCCGCTACCGCGAAGGCACGGTGGACTTCCTGGTACTGCTCGACGCCCAACGTGAGCGCCTGGCCGCCGAAGACTCCCAGGCCCAGGCCGAAGTCGACCTGTATCGCGGCATCGTCGCGATCTACAAGGCACTGGGGGGTGGCTGGCAGCCGGACACGGTGGTCGCTACCGCCAAGTGATGTAAAGAGCTCCTTTGGTTGGTCGCATCCAGCCAATTTTTTGCCCCGTGGTCCATTCGGTCACGGGGCTTTTTTTGGCTCGTCGAAACCTGAAACAAATTGACAAGAATTAAATCAAGTCTTACGCATGGCTACATGCGGACAGATAGGAGCCGGTAATAAACATTCAAATACAACCCCATAAAAGAGTGTAGGAAAAAACACCGGACAACTTCCTACAAACCAATTCAAATTTTCACAAAATATAAAATCGAAAAGCACAACACCTCAAGCTTTTCCATTGACAGCAATATTCGACAATTTTACCGTTTCTTGCGCCTGGGCATTTTGCTAAGGCGACAACATTGAGGAACTAATCATGAAGCGAGTAATGATAGAACCGACCTTAAAAAATCAATCAAATGATGCTTACACCAACCCACACTTCACCATCAAGATGGTCAATACGCCTACCTATTCATTCACACCCACACCGAGTGTTGCTAAAGCGCCCGAACGTCATCACTCGGTAATCAATCGTTGATTATCGCCTGGGCTACGGCCCAGGCATCCACAAGCCAACAATTACAGGCGAACACTCCATGTGCGCTAAAACAAAAAAATGGCTTTCCAGTGAGATTTTTTTGATTCTTAAGGAGGGAACGGCGTACTTATGGGATTATAAAAATCACGCACAGTATGAAATCAGCGCCACTGAATTCGATAGACTGATAAAATTCTCGGCGGGCGATTGGGTGAGGGATACAACCGACGATAGATCTATTCAAGAGTCTGGAGTACTGGTAGACGCCAAGCCGATTGATGATTGGGGATGGGACATTCTATCAAAAATATTCCATATCGGTACGTGTCACCCCAACCCTCCTTCCCCTGACAACCCAGAAATGTACATTGAGTATGCAAAAAGCTATTTGAATTTTTGTAAATCACTCCATAAAGACGAACCCGTAATGTCTTTAACAAAAGGAGGCCAGCAAACATTACTTCCGCCCCCCGATATCAGAACAATCCAAAAGGCAAGTCTGTGGGAAACACTACTCGCTCGCCGCACATGCAGAGAGTTTTATGACATTCCTTCATCACTGCAAGCATTGGCGACTATATTATATGGAACGTTAGCTGACAAAAAAGAAATCGATTATGACGCTCCAGTGGGGTCGCAGAAATTTGGCTTCAGAAGAACGTCACCTTCCGCAGGTGGCCTCCAAGCTACAGAGGGTTATGTGTGGGTACGGAATGTCGAAAATTTAACCCCCGGCCTTTATCATTACATAAGCGAACAATATATTCTCGAATACGTAAGAGAGCTTCCTCTAGAGCCGATTTCCTCTTACTTATGCGGACAGCACTGGGCAAATAATTTAGCCTTCGCAATACTTTTTACTTCTCGGTTTGACAAGCTTTGGTGGAAATACCCACATTCTCGTGCGTACCGCCCCATGCTCATTGATGTTGGGCACCTGTCACAGACGGCAAACTTATTGATCACGGCAGAGGGTTTACAGCCATGGTTGACCGGTTATTTTCATGACAGAGAAATTAATGAGCTACTCGCACTCGAGACTCCCGCCGAGCAATTTATTTTTTTGGTGGGCGCCGGTCATGGAAGCGGGAGTTCCTACACGAACGAAACAAGGACACTGATCGAAGGGAATCGATAAAGGGAATATAATTATGGTGAGTTCCGAATGTGAAGACATAGTAATTCTTGGCATAAAAGATGGGCATGATGGGGCATTAGCCTTGATCGTGGGCAACCATTTAACTTTCTGCGTTGAAGCGGAAAAAGACAATGGACTTCGCTTCTCAAGCATCACCCCTGATATTCTTCTAAAAGTCATGAATCTGATCGATAAACCATTAGATATTATCGCGCACAGTGGATGGAACAGAGCCACAGACTCTGATTATGATGCCATTGGTGCAGGTTACGCGGGACTGGAAAAAATTATTTATTATAAACGCACCATGCTGGGGCAAGAAGTTTCTTATTTTTCCTCCTCACATGAGCGCTCTCATCTTTTATGCGCTTACGGGCTTTCTCCATTCCCCCAAGGTCAACCCTGCTACGCGTTAATTTGGGAAGGACAGTTCGGGGCGTTTTACCGAATAGATAAAGATGTAAAAATCACCAATTTGGGTAGCGTCATCGACAATCCCGGTGACCGGTTTGCGTTTTTATATGGGCTCGCAGACCCTACTTTCAACTTCGGACCAGGCCAAATACGCTTAAACGATGCAGGCAAGCTAATGGCTATTGCAGCTTACGGAAAAACGAATGATATTGACAAGGAGGGCCAATACATAATTGACTCACTACTTAACAATCACTCAGACTTTAGAAGATTCAGAAAAGATCAATTTCATAATAGCCCCTATTACAATATAGGCGTAGAAACCCCAAGATTTGCTACTCTTGCCCATCATTTTTCGAATGCGATATTTGAAAAATTCCATCAATTCGCAAAAAACAATGTAGTCTTTGATCACGCTCCATTACTGATTGTCGGCGGCTGTGGACTGAACTGCGACTGGAATACTAAGTGGATCGAGACAGGCCTTTTCTCTGATGTATTTATCCCTCCCTGTCCGAACGACAGCGGTTCTGCGATAGGCACGGCTATCGATGCTTTACTGCACTCCAAAGGGATTGCGAAAATAACATGGTCGCCCTATGCAGGCGAGTCCGCAAGCGATGACATTGAAAACACGAGCAACTTTACTCAAGACCAATATGATCCTCGCCTCATAGCAGAGTTACTCGATAAAGGTTATATATTTGGCTGGGTTCAAGGTAGGTACGAAATAGGGCCAAGGGCATTGGGAAATCGATCAATATTAGCAGCGCCTTATCCACGAGAAAATCTAGCACGCTTGAACAAAATCAAGAACAGAGAAGGATTTCGCCCCATTGCCCCCCTATGCCTGGAAGAATACATGGCCGATTATTTTCAACCAGCCCATCCTTCACCCTACATGCTTGAGTTCCGAAGAGTGGTTTCGAAGGAAATTCCGGCTGTAACGCATGTTGATCACTCCGCACGCCCACAGTCGGTTAACGAATCTCAAAATCCTCGAATGCATCAATTGTTGACTGAATACAAGCAGGTCTCAGGTATAGGCGTTCTCTGCAATACCTCACTGAATTTCAACGGCCGCGGCTTCATAAACCGATTAAGTGACCTCTCTCGATTTGCTATTGAGCATGAGCTTGACGGGTTCATTTTCAACGATAGGTTTTTTTTAAAAGTCGGGCTAAAACATTGAGAGCCTCACGCGAACTCGTCGTCGTCCAAGCGTTATCTAGCCTTGCGCTATGGCTGGATATTTTTCTGATATTTACGGTGCCTGCATACCTGTGGAGCATTTCCCCACCCTCAGTAGCATTACTCGCTTTCTGTCTGGGTGCACCTATGTTACTTCTGGGGCCGATAGTTGGAACGTTGATTGATCGGCTGGACGTTAGGAAAACGTTAATATTTGGCGTTTCGCTTCGCATAGCTTCCACCGCTGCGCTCGCCTACTCCCCAAGTTTTGAAATGTTTTTAGTCTTAGTGATTCTGAAAGGGATGTCGAATTTGATTTATTTCCCCTCAATTACTATAGCGATACGAACATTAGTCAACCGGGAAGAACACAAGTCATTTTTTAGCTACACCAGCCTACTTGACCAAGCGTCAAAAATCACTGTGCCTTTACTGGCTGGTCTGCTGACTATGGTATTGCCTACTAAAGACGGCTTCTTTTTTTCCGCCACAGCTGTACTTCTAACCCTGCCGTTCCTGCTATCCCTTTGTGCGAAAATAGACGCCAAACCTGCACCTGCGTCATCAAAAATTCTGCCGTTATATCGTGACCTACTGAAGGGATTCTCAATATTTAAATCGTTGCCTTTCCAATTACGCGTTGGTTTTCTATATTCCTTGCTCACTTCGTTGGCGTTAGGCATCTATGATCCCCACCTGGCTGCTTTTCTGGCACATGAAGGTTACCCTCCCATCGTGTTTTCACAGATCGTTTCAGCGACGGCCGCAGGGGCGGTGTGCGCTGCCTTGCTGGTGAAGTTAAAACTCAAAAACCTTGAAGACGTTTTGCTTCGGTCATACGGCCTCGTTGTTTTCTGCTTGGCATTGATAATGACTGCACTGCTAGTGCCTCTTGATATACCTAACAAAAAGTTACTTTATCCAACAGTATGGTTTATCAATGGCTTTGGCTACGAGCTGTTGATTATCTCGTCAAACATACTCCTCCAGCAACTCTGCCCTTCTGAAACCATTGGGCGAGTGTCAACGTCTTTTAGAAGCGCTCAAATGCTCTGCGTTGTAATAGGCCCTGCTATAGGTACGCTACTCATAACAACCTATGGCCGGCATGCCCCCTTCACAACGGCCGCCCTAGCAACGTTTTTTACAGCATTAACCTCACTTGCAATCTATCATTACCGCTATAAAAAAGTTAGCCGCTTTGACTAAACACTCTCTATTCCGCTAATTAGCATCACTCAAAATCAAACCACGGTACTGCCCGGGATTCGACCCGACCCATTTACGAAACGCCTTATAAAACGAACTGGTATCGGCAAAGCCCAATCGCTCGGCTATCTCGGCAAAGCTGATCTGCGGCTCGGCGAGCCAGACAATCGCCAGTTCTTTACGCACGCTGTCCTTGAGGCCCTGGTAGGTCTGCCCTTCTTCCGCCAGGCGGCGGCGCAGGGTGGAGGCGGAGATGCACAGGCTGGCGGCGAGGCCGTCGGTTTCCGGCCAGGTATCGGGAGGCATCTGGCGCAGGTCGTGCTTGATGCGGGTAGCGAGGCTGTCGGGGTCGCGGTATTTGACCAGGATATTGGCGGGCGCGTGGGCCAGGAAACGCTTGAGTTCTTCAGTGCTGCGCTTGATCGGCAGGTCCAGGCAGTCGGCGGAGAAGATCATGCGGGTACGCGGCCGATCAAAACGCAGGTTGTCAGAGAACATCACCTGGTAGTCGTCGCAGAAGGCCGGTTTTGGACAACGCAGTTCAATCGCCAGGATCGGGATGCGTCGCCCTGCCAGCCAACAGGCGACGCCGTGCACGATCATCCAGTAGGTAAAGTACGTGAACGCCCGGTTGGGTTCAGACTCGGGTTCAAGCAACACAATCTCCGCCAGGCTCTGTTGGCGCACCAGTTGCGCGGGCAGTCGCTCCAGCATCAGTGACAGGAACCCCAGGCCGCTTTCCAGGCTGGTGACGAGTGTCGGTTGCGCCATCGCGGTGCGGCACAGGAAGGCCAGGCTGCCGGATTTGAGCTTGCGCGGGTCCATGCCAAAGAACTCATCATCCATGCGCCGTGCCAACAGGCGCCACAAGCGTGCGTAGGCAGTGGCCGAGACACGCGCGGTGGGCTCGGCCAGCAGGTGCGGGTCAACCCCGGCGCGCTGCAGCACTTCGTCACTTGCGGCCCCCGGCGCGCAGCTTTGCAATAAGGCTTCGCGTACGAGGTGAATGGAAATGGTGTCTTTTTCCGACATGGTGAATCGGTGCCCAAGGGTGCAGAGAATGGCACGCATCATAAGGGGCGACGCGATTTGCCACCACCGTTCAGCCAGGGTTCAGCAAACGTCAAGATTGCTTGTTTAGTAATGAGTATCATTATGTTACAACTTAGGTTCCTATCTAGTTTGGATGCGGTGCCGAATGCTCGTTCCTTTTCTCATCATGCTGCGCGAAGGCATTGAAGCCGCATTGATCGTTGGCATTATCGCCAGTTACCTGCAACAGACCGGCCGTGGGCAGTGGATGCCTGCCGTGTGGATCGGGGTGTTCCTCGCCGCTGCGCTGGCCCTGCTGGTCGGTGGTGGCCTGGAATTGGTCAGCGCCGAATTCCCGCAAAAACAGCAGGAGCTGTTCGAAGGCATTGTGGGCTTGGTCGCCGTGGGCATCCTCAGTTCCATGGTGTTCTGGATGCGCAAAGTGGCGCGGTCGATCAAGCATTCCCTGCACGAATCCCTTGATCACGCGTTGGCCGGCTCCAGACACCAAGTCACTGCGCTGATCCTCATGGTGTTTTTCGCCGTGGCCCGTGAAGGCCTGGAAACCGTGTTTTTCCTGCTGGCGGTGTTCCAGCAGAGTGAGGGCCCGGGCGCACCGATAGGTGCCCTGCTCGGCTTGATCCTGGCAATCATCGTCGGCTTCCTGATTTACACCGGCAGCATGCGCCTGAACCTCGGTGCGTTTTTCCGCTGGACCGGCCTGTTTATCCTCGTGGTGGCCGCCGGCATCCTCGCCAATTCCGTGCAGGCCCTGCACGAGGCGGGCGTGTGGAATCACCTGCAAACCGTGCTGTTCGATTTCAGCGCCGCCTTGCCCATGGACAGCCCGCTGGGCTCAGTACTCGCCGGCATGTTCGGCTATCAGGAGGCCCCGACCGTCAGCACCCTCGGCGCCTACCTGATTTACCTGGTGGTGGCCCTGGTGATGTTCTTCCTGCCCGCCGCGCCGTCCAAGCCGGTCGCCTCGTCTTCTTCCGTTTCCAGCCAGTAAGGACCGTCCCTTGTCCAACCCAACTCCTCAACCGGCTTCGCCACCCCGCGCCCTGCGCTGGGCAGTGGCGGGCTCGGTGGTCGTGATGATCGCCGCCGGTGGCCTGTTCTATTACGCCTCGCAACTGGCGGCCAGCAAGCGCCAGACCAACCACAACGAGATCGCCGTGACCATTCATGGCCACGCCTGCGAGCCGAATGAGTTGACAGTGCCGGCCGGCCGCGCCAGCTTCCGCATCATCAACCGCTCTGATCGTGCGGTGGAATGGGAAATCCTCGATGGCGTGCTCGTGGTCGAAGAGCGTGAAAACATCGCTCCCGGCCTGAGCCAGGTGATCAACGCCAACCTGCTGCCCGGCGACTACGCGATCACCTGCGGCCTGCTGAGCAACCCACGTGGCACCTTGCACGTAACGCCCACCGCCGAGTCCGACGCGCAGGCCAAGGCCAAACCGTCGATGGTGGCGTTTATCGGCCCGTTGTCGGAGTTTCGCGTGTACTTGAGCAGCCAGGGCAGCGCGTTGGTCAAAGCCGCCACCGCCTTGCAGCAGGCCATCGACAGCGGCGACCTGGCCCAGGCGCAAGCGCTTTACGTTCCCGCCCGCGAGGCTTACCAGCGACTGGCCCCGGCCTCGCAACGCTTGGCGGAGCTGGACAATGCCATCAACGCCCGCGCCGATTACTTTGAAAAGCGCGAACAGGACCCAGCCTTCAGCGGCTTCCATCGCCTGGAATACAGCCTGTTCCAACAGCGCAGCCTCGACGGCCTGGCTCCGGTTGCACAGCGCCTGGTGAACGACGTCACGACGCTCAAGCAACAGCTGCTGGCCCAGTCCCTGCCACCGGAGCAACTGGTGAGCATCGTGGTGCGCAACCTCAACAGCCTGTCCGATGTGCGCGCCATCAGCGGTGAAGAAGAACGCTACAGCCACGTCGACCTGAATGGGTTCGCCGCCAACCTGGAGGCCGCCCACAAGGTCGTGGAGTTGATGCGCCCGTTGCTGACCAAATCCGCCGCCGACCTGCTACCCAAGGTCGACAGCGCCCTCGCCGCGTTTGATGCCGAACTCCAGGGCTTCAAGGTCGACAAGGGCTACGCCACCTATGACAGCGTGACCGCCGATCAGCGCAAGCAGATCGCCGACAAGGCCAAGGCTCTGGCCGCTGCACTCGATGGAATCGACCCCGCCCTTGGCCTTTCCGGCCTGCAGTGAAGACGACCGCACACATGAGCGATTCAGCACAATTTGACCTCCAACGCCGCCGTGTCCTACTGGGCATGGCCGCCACCGGCGCGGCAATTGCCGGCAGCACACTGACCTGCCCGGCCATGGCGGCCGCCGCCGAGCAAGTCACCACCGCACCACGCAGCGACAAGACCCAGGATCACCACGGCTTCTTCGGCAAGCACCAGAGCGGCATCGTCACTCCACGCCCGGCGTGCGGCATGCTCGTGGCGTTCGACGTACTGGCCAGTGACCGTGAGGACCTGGAGCGGCTGTTCCGCACGCTCAACGAGCGCATCAGCTTCCTGATGGCTGGCGGCACCGTGCCGCAAGTGGACCCGAAACTGCCGCCCACCGACTCCGGGATCCTCGGCCCGGTGGTGACGCCAGACAACCTGACCATCACGGTGTCCGTCGGCGAGTCGCTGTTCGATGAGCGTTTCGGTCTCGCAGCAGCCAAACCCAAGCGCCTGAGCCGCATGGTCGGGTTCCCCAACGATGCGCTGGAACCGGCGCAGTGCCACGGCGACCTGAGCCTGCAATTCAGCTCCAACACCCCGGACACCAATATTCACGCCCTGCGCGACATCGTGAAGAACCTGCCCGACCTATTGCTGGTGCGCTGGAAGCAGGAAGGCAGCGTGCCGCCCCAGGCGCCTGCCAAACCTGGCGAGCCAGCCCAGAGCGCGCGCAACTTCCTGGGTTTCCGTGACGGTTCGGCGAACCCGAACTCCAACGACGAGACCGCCATGAACCAGATTGTGTGGGTACAGCCTGGCAGCGACGAACCGGCCTGGGCGGCCAACGGCAGCTACCAGGCCGTGCGCATCATCCGCAACTTCGTCGAGCGCTGGGACCGTACGCCACTGCAAGAGCAAGAAAGCATCATCGGCCGCGTCAAGACCACGGGCGCGCCCATGGATGGCCAGAAAGAAACCCAGGTCCCCGACTACAGCCAGGACCCGGAAGGCAAGTTGACCAAGCTCGATGCCCACATCCGCCTGGCCAACCCTCGCACCCCGCAGACCCAGGCCAACCTGATCCTGCGCCGGCCGTTCAACTACTCCAACGGCGTCAACAAAAACGGTCAGCTGGACATGGGGCTGTTGTTCATCTGCTACCAGGCTGACCTGGAGAAAGGCTTTATCAGTGTGCAAACCCGGCTCAACGGCGAGCCTCTGGAGGAGTACCTCAAGCCGGTCGGCGGCGGGTATTTCTTCACCTTGCCGGGGGTCACCGGGCCCAAGGATTTCATTGGGCGCACGCTGCTGGCTGCAACGCATCCTCAAACCACTGCCCATACCTAAAAAACACTCAGAGCGGATACCGTCCCATGAAGAAGTCGACTATTGCGTTGTCGTTGTTAATGACCCTTTCGCCGCTTGCAGCATTCGCCGCTACCGCGCCGCTGGACCTGGTAGGCCCGGTCTCGGACTACAAGATCTACGTCACCGAAGAAATCGGCGAACTGGTTACCCAGACCCAGGCGTTCACCGACGCCATCAACAAGGGTGACCTGGCCACTGCCAAGAAGCTCTATGCGCCGACCCGTGTGCACTATGAGTCCATCGAGCCGATCGCCGAGCTGTTCAGCGACCTCGATGCGTCCATCGACTCGCGTGTCGACGACCATGAAAAAGGCGTGACCGCCGAGGACTTCACCGGTTTCCACCGCATCGAATACGCGCTGTTCTCGCAGAACAGCACCAAGGGCCTGGAAACCCTGACCGCCAAGCTCAACGCCGACGTCAACGACCTCAAGACCCGCGTCGACGGGCTGACCTTCCCACCCGAGAAAGTCGTGGGCGGTGCCGCCGCGCTGCTGGAGGAAGTCGCCGCCACCAAGATCTCCGGCGAAGAAGACCGCTACAGCCACACGGACCTGTATGACTTCCAGGGCAACATCGACGGCGCGAAGAAAATCGTCGATCTGTTCCGTGGCCAAATCGAGAAGCAAGACAAGGCCTTCCTGGCCAAGGTCGACAAGAACTTCGCCACCGTGGACAAGGTTTTGGCCAAGTACAAGACCAAGGATGGCGGCTTCGAGACCTACGACAAGGTCAAGGAAAACGACCGCAAGGCCCTGGTGGGTCCGGTCAATACCCTGGCTGAAGACCTGTCGACCCTGCGTGGCAAGCTGGGCCTGAACTAAACCATAGGCAAAAAAAGACCCAGCCCGGTTGAAGGGGCTGGGTCTTTTTTTTGCCTATGGTTTCTACAGGATCCGGTACAGCAACCGCTCGATCCGCACACGGCTGACCCGACGCAGGAACTTGCCGACCGCCTCGGGATAGTCCGGCAGCGTCTGCAGATCCAGGTAACGCTCGATGCGTGTGGTGTGCTGGAAAATCTGCGTCAGCTCGACACGTCGCGGCTCCAGCCACTGGCCCTGGGGATCGTCGATCAACAAGGCGTTCTCCAGGTCGAGGCGGAACGCCCGCGGGTTGAGGTTATTGCCGGTCAACAAGGTGTAGCGCAGGTCGACCCACATGCCCTTGAGGTGGTACGTGTTGTCGCCGTCGCGCCACAGGTGCAGGTTCAACTGGCCGCTGTCGATCATCGGCTGATGTCGCTTGGCGAAGCGTCGCAGGCTGATTTCGTACAGGTAGGGCAGCGCCGCGATGACCTTGAATGGCTCGCTCGGCGGGATGTAGAAGTCGTTGGCGGTCTTGTCACCGACGATGATGTCGATCTTCACTCCACGCGCCAGGGCACGGTTGATTTCACGGGTCACTGGCAATGGCAGGTTGAAATACGGCGTGCAGATAGTCAGTTGATGCTGGGCGCTGGCGATCAATTCGAGCACGACTCGGTTCAGCGGGTTGTTCTTGCCAACGCCGAGCAATGGGCTGACCGACAGATGGCCGTTGGGCAACTGCCCCGCCGTGGTGTCATACGCCGCGTGTTTGAGGCGGCTGCGCAAGTCGCCGATGTCATTGCGCAAACTGCGCGTGGTGGGTGGGTTGGGCAGGTCCAGGCGGTTGACCGCCTTGGAGGCAATAAGCCCGTGCTCCACCAAGTGTTGCATCGAATCCGCCAAGGGCTTGCTGTGGATCAGGTGGTAGCGGTCGAAGCGATACTTGTCGAACTTGTGCAGGTACACGTTGTTCAGGCTCGCACCGCTGTACAGCACGCTGTCGTCGATCACGAACCCCTTGAGGTGCAGCACGCCGAACAGTTCGCGGGTTTGCACCGGCACGCCATACACCGGCACTTCGCTGCCATGGCTTTGGGTCATGGCCTGGTACCAGGCACTATTGCCGGGCTGCTTGCCGGCGCCGATCAAACCACGCTGGGCGCGCAGCCAGTCGACCACCACCACGATGTCCAACTCCGGCCGCGCAGCCTTGGCCGCGTGCAGGGCCTCGTAGATCTCCTGCCCCGCTTCGTCCTGCTGCAGATACAGCGCGACGATGTAGATGCGCCGGGTGGCCTGGGCGATTTGCTCCAGCAGACAACGGCGATAAGCATCTGCGCCGGACAGCACGTCGATGGCGTCGGGAGTAAGAGGGAAACCGCGCAATTTGGGCAACAGGGAGCGTTTGAAGAACGACGGCATAAGGCTCGCAATGGGTCGAATCCGAAGAGTCCCCGAGCTTACACCATGGGGGTGCTCAGGTCTCGCTGTGCCGCATGGAAAAAATTTAATTGACCAAGAAGAACGATCGTTCTACTGTCAATCCCATGCACCTGACGACCAGCAATGAAACCCGCGATATCATCCTCGATGTCACCGAAAAACTGATCTATCGCCATGGCATCGCCGCCACCGGCATGGACTTTTTGGTGAAAACCGCCGGCGTCTCGAGAAAAAGCATTTATCGCTACTTCGCCAATAAAGACGAATTGGTGATTGCCGCCCTGCAACGTCGCGATGCGCGCTGGATGCAGTGGCTGCGCGATGAAGTGGAACGCAACGAAGGCACTGGCGAGCGGCTGCTTGCGCTGTTCAGTGCGCTCAAGGCCTGGTTCGGCACTGCGGATTTCCGCGGCTGCGCCTTTATCAATACCAGTGGCGAAACCGGCGACCCGCAGGACCCAGTGCGCCTGCTGGCCAAGGCCCATAAACAGAAACTGTTCGAGTACGCCCTTGAACTGTGCCAAGCGCATGGCACTTCCGACCCCGAACGGCAGGCCGCGCAACTGCTGATCCTGATCGACGGCGCCATCACCGTTGCCCTGGTGATGGGCGATTCCACCGCTGCCGATACTGCGCAATGCATGGCGCGAACGTTATTGGGACTTTGAACGCGCAGGTACGCGCACTTTCCAACTAAACCTTAATGTGTTGAGGAAATGCCAATGTCATCAACCGCAGAAACACGCCCTCCGCTGCCGCCGTTCACCCGCGCGTCGGCTATCGAAAAAGTGCGTTTGGCCGAAGACGGCTGGAATTCCCGTGACCCGCAGCGCGTCTCCCTGGCCTACACCCTCGACACCCAATGGCGTAACCGCACCGAATTCGCTCACAGCCGCGAAGACGCCAAGGGTTTCCTGACGCGTAAATGGGCCAAGGAGTTGGACTATCGATTGATCAAGGAACTGTGGGCGTTTACCGATAACCGCATCGCGGTACGTTATGCCTACGAGTGGCACGACGATTCGGGCAACTGGTTCCGTTCCTATGGCAACGAGAACTGGGAATTCGACGAGAACGGCCTCATGGCCAACCGATATGCCTGCATCAACGATCTGCCGATCAAGGAAAGCGAGCGCAAGTTCCACTGGCCGCTCGGTCGGCGTCCGGATGATCATCCGGGGCTCTCCGAACTGGGCTTGTAAACCGCTTCAGTCGGGCCCAGCTTGCCAGCGACAGCGCTCTTAAAGGCGCTGTCACCGGCAAGCGGGGCTTCTACAGACCTGTTGGACCTTCAGTCCTGGTTCAGACCGACGCGATACAACACACCATCGTCCGCATCCGTCAGCACATACAAGAAGCCGTCCGGCCCCTGCCGTACGTCGCGGATCCGTGCTTTCAAGCCACCCAGCAAACGCTCCTCGTGGATCACCTTGTCGCCATCGAACTGCAGCCGAATCAACTCCTGGCTAACCAGGGCGCCAATGAACACGTTGTGCTGCCAGGGTTTGAAACGGTCAGCATCGTAAAACGCCATGCCGCTGATGCCCGGTGACTTTTCCCAGACGTGATGTGGCGGTACCGTGCCTTCCACCGTCTTGCCCTGGGCTTCAGGGATGGGGGTGAGGGAATAATTGATACCGTGGGTTGCCAGCGGCCAACCGTAGTTCTTGCCCCGCTCGATGATATTGATCTCATCACCGCCGCGCGGGCCGTGTTCGTTTTCCCAGACCGTGCCGCTCCAGGGGTTCAACGCCAGTCCCTGAGGATTACGCTGGCCGTAGGACCAGATCTCCGGCCGCACGCCTTGCTGGCCGACGAAGGGGTTGTCATCGGGTACCCGGCCATCCGGGTAGATGCGCACGACCTTGCCTTGCAACTTGTCCAGGTCCTGCGCCGTCGGGCGGTCATTGTTTTCCCCCAGGGTCACGAACAGGTAGCCATCACGGTCGAAGGCCAGGCGCGAGCCGAAGTGATTGCCGGTGGACAGCTTCGGCTCCTGGCGCAGGATCACTTTGAAGTCGGTCAAGCCACTGAGGTCAGCGGCTAGACGGCCACGCCCCACGGCAGTCCCAGCCGTCCCATTCTTGCCGCCACCTTCGGCGTAGGAAAGGTAGACCATTCGGTCTTGCTTGAAGTCCGGCGACAGCACCACATCCAGCAAACCGCCCTGCCCTTTGGCCCACACCTCGGGTACACCCGTCAGCGGCGCGGAGAGCTTGCCGTCCGGGCTGACAAAACGCAGGTGACCGGGACGCTCGGTGACCAGGAAACCTTGTTTGTCCGGCAGGAAAGCCACTGCCCATGGGTGGTCAAGGCCTTTGGCGATCGGGGTCGCGGTGACACTGCCTTGTTCACTCGGGAATTGCTGGGCATCGGCGGCGAAAGCGGCCGTCAACGGTAGCAGCGAGGTTGCACACAGGGCGGCTAGGAGGGTTTTGCGTAGAAACATAGGGCTGCATCCTTACCGGCGATTGCCGTTGGCATCATAGGTGGGGGCTTTGGTTTCAGTGGTCGGGCGGCTGGGGGCGGCGTCGCGCTTGGGGTAACTATTGCCAATGCCGCCGTTCTCCAGGGTGGGCGTGCGCGTGGTCGGCCCGGTCTGGATACCGCGAATGGCCGGCGCATTGGGCTGGGTGCCCTGCATGCTGTTGGGGTTGGCCCGGTGGATCGGGCCATTGTTGGACGTGTTGTTGCCGGGCAGGTTTTGCGCATGGGCCATAGACGCAAAGGCCAAGCCTGCTACCAGCGCTGCAACGTGACGCACACAGCTATTCATGACAAAGCCTCTCTGGGTCGAGGAGTACGTGCTTTCGATAACACGCTACGCCTTGGGTTCGGCTTTCGACACTAAATAGTTTCTCATCAGGTGTAACACGATCTGTCCGCGCATCTGCTCGGGGAAACTTTTCGCGCAGCGTCCGAGTCACCAGAACACAGCCTCTACTTAAGGAATCGCACATATGCCACGGGCAATATGGAAAGGCGCCATCAGCTTTGGCCTGGTGCATATCCCGGTTTCACTGGTCTCGGCTACTTCATCGCAGGGCGTTGACTTCGACTGGCTGGACAAGCGCAGCATGGACCCGGTGGGCTACAAGCGTATCAACAAGACCACCGGCAAAGAGGTGACGAAAGAAAACATCGTCAAAGGCGTGGCGTTCGAAAAAGGCCGCTATGTGGTGCTCAGCGAAGAGGAAATCCGTTCGGCCCACCCCAAGTCGACCCAAACCATCGAAATCATCGCGTTTGTCGCCAGCGACCAGATCCCGCTGCAGAACATCGACACGCCCTATTTTCTGGCACCGGACAAGCGCGGAGGCAAGGTCTATGCACTGCTGAGGGAGACCCTGAAAAAGACCGGTAAAGTGGCCCTGGCCAATGTGGTGCTGCACACCAAGCAGCACCTGGCAGCCTTGATGCCGCTGGACTCGGCGTTGGTACTGGTAATGCTGCGCTGGCCCGCCGAGGTCCGCAGCCTGGACGAGCTGGAGCTGGGTGCCGACGTGACCAAGCCCAGCCTCGCCAAAGGCGAGCTGGACATGGCCAAGCGCCTGGTCGAAGACATGAGTGCCGACTGGCAGCCGGATGAATACCGCGACAGTTTCCAGGAAAAAATCATGGCGCTGGTGGCCAAGAAAGCCAAGGCCGGCAAGATCGAAGATGTGGAAACGCGTGAAGACAGTGACGAGCGCAAGTCTGCCGATGTGATCGACCTGACGGAATTGCTCAAGCGCAGCCTGGCGGGTAAACCCACCAAGAAGCCCGCAGCGAAAAAATCCACCAAGGCCTCATAAGTCATGGCAAAGCCCCTGAGCGAGTACAACCGCAAGCGCGACTTCAGCATCACTGGCGAGCCGGCAGGCAGCGCGCCTGCTGCCAAACGCCAGGCGTCAGCGCTGTCCTTCGTGATCCAGAAACATGACGCGCGCAACCTGCATTATGACTTTCGCCTGGAGCTCGACGGTGTGTTGCTCAGTTGGGCAGTGCCCAAGGGCCCAAGCCTTGACCCTGCGCAAAAGCGCTTGGCCGTCCACGTGGAAGACCACCCTCTCAGTTATGGCAGCTTCGAAGGCAGTATTCCCACCGGCCAATACGGCGCAGGCGATGTCATCGTGTGGGACCGTGGCGTGTGGCACCCCCACGACGATCCGCACAAGGCCTACGCCGCTGGCAAGCTCAAGTTCACCCTGGTCGGCGAGAAACTTTCCGGCGACTGGGCGCTGGTGCGCACGCGCCTGAAGGGCAGCGGCAATAAAGAACAATGGCTGTTGATCAAGGAGAAGGACTCCCAGGCACGCCCGGCCGATGACTACGATATCGTCCAGGCCGAACCGAATAGCGTGGTCAGTGACGCTTCGGTCGGCAAGCCCCGTGCCCAGCCAAAGGCCAAAGCCAAAGCCAAAGCCAAGCCGCAAAAAGCGACGCCCCCCCTCCCAGAAGACTTCAGCCCGCAACTGGCCACGCTGGTGGACCGCGCACCGGAGGGCGACTGGCAATACGAAATCAAGTTCGACGGCTATCGCATGCTCGCACGCATTCGAGACGGCGAAGTGCGTCTGTTCACCCGCAACGGCCACGACTGGACCGATCGACTACCGCGTCAGGCCAAGGCCCTGCAGGCCCTCAAGCTCAAGGACAGTTGGCTCGACGGCGAGGTGGTCAGCCTCAACGGCGACGGCCTGCCGGATTTCCAGGCATTGCAAAATGCCTTTGATATCGGCCGCAGCCTGGACATTGTCTATTACCTGTTCGATGCGCCGTTTCTCAATGGCCAGGATCGACGCCAGGCGCCCGTCGAGGATCGCCGTGCTGCACTCAAGGCCGCGTTGGCCGGCAGCAGGAGCAAACTATTGCGTTTCTCGGAAGCCTTCACCGCCCACCCTCGCGACATCATTGAAAGTGCCTGTGACCTGGCGCTGGAGGGTGTGATCGGCAAGCGCTTGGGCAGCCCCTATGTGTCCAGTCGCAGCGCGGACTGGATCAAGCTCAAATGCCGTTTGCGCCAGGAATTCGTGATTGTCGGCTACACCCGGCCACAGGGTTCGCGCAGCGGTTTCGGGGCGCTGTTACTGGCCGTGAATGACGACTCCGGGCTGGTGTACGCCGGGCGTGTGGGCACCGGCTTCGATCAGGCGTCACTGAAAGCGATCTACACGCAACTCACGCCACTGGAACGCAAGGTCTCGCCTCTGGAAAAACCCCTGACCAGCGCGCAAGCCCGCGGCGTGCACTGGGTGGAGCCGATGTTGGTTGGCGAGGTGCAGTTTGCCGAATGGACCCGTGAAGGCGTGGTCCGCCAGGCGGCGTTTGTCGGAATGCGTACGGACAAACCCGCCGCGCAGATCATTCATGAGCAACCGCGAACGGCCAAATCCATGAAGCCCACGAAAAAAACCGGCGCAGGGGTGAATATCACGCACCCCGACCGCGTGATCGACACACAAAGCGGCACGCAGAAACAACAACTGGCGCAGTTCTACGACAGCATCAGCCAGTGGATCCTGCCCTTCCTAAGCCACCGCCCGGTTGCTCTACTGAGGGCGCCGGAAGGCATCGAGGGCGAGCAGTTCTTCCAGAAACACTCCGAACGTCTCGCTATTCCCAACATCAAGCAACTGGATCAGGCCCTCGACCCGGGCCATGCGCGCCTGATGGAAATCGACAGCGTTGGCGCGTTGATCGGCGCAGTGCAGATGGGCACCGTAGAGTTTCACACCTGGGGCTCGACTAAGGACAAGATCGAGACCCCCGACCTGTTTGTGCTCGATCTCGACCCGGACCCGGCGCTGCCTTGGAAAGCCATGCTCGAAGCGGCGCAGTTGACCCTCTCGGTGCTGGACGAGTTGGGGCTGCAAGCGTTCGTCAAGACCAGCGGTGGCAAAGGCTTGCACCTGGTCGTGCCGCTGGCGCGCCGGGACAGTTGGGACACCGTCAAGGCATTCGCCAAGGCCATCGCGCAGTTCATGACGGCGCAACTGCCCGAGCGGTTTACCGCGACGTCGGGGCCCAGGAATCGGGTCGGCAAGATCTTTATCGACTACCTGCGCAATGCACGCGGGGCCAGTACCGTCGCCGCGTACTCCGTGCGGGCACGCCCGGGTCTACCGGTGTCGGTGCCGATCAGCCGCGAGGAATTGAAAGGATTACGCAGTGCCCAGCAATGGACGGTCGCCAACCTGGCGCAACGCGTCAGGGGCTTGAAGGCCGATCCCTGGGCGGGTTATGCCAACCGACAGAAGATCAGCAAGAAGATGTGGGACAAACTGGGCGCCCATCCACCCGAGTGAACGGCGCCCGCAGCGTCTTCAGATCAGCAGGAAGATCGCTGCCAGACCCGCAAAGATCGCCCACTTTTCCAGGTAATAGCGCGTACGGTTGCGCTTTTTCAGCTCTTTGCCGCGTAGCCGGATCTTGTACAGGCGCGTGAACGCACGGTTGAGCCCACCCGTCTTGTCACCGGCATCGTTGGGCGAGCCCGCGGCGGCCATCACGGTCCGGCTGAACCAGCGATTGAACGCAGCCGCCCAGCGGTACTTCATCGGACGCTCGATGTCGCAGAAGAGAATGATGCGGTTCTGCTGGGTGGTGTTTTCGGCGTAATGGATGTAAGTCTCGTCGAACATCACCGGCTCGCCGTCGCGCCAGTAATAGCTTTCGCCATCCACGTTGATGTAGCAGCCTGGGTCATTCGGCGTATCCAGGCCCAAGTGATAACGGTAGGAGCCTGCGTAAGGATCGCGGTGACGCACCAGCTTGGAGCCTGGCGGCAGCTCGGCGAACATCGCAGCCTTGATCGAGCCAATGCTCTGCACCAGCGCCGTGGTACGCGGGCACAGCTTCATCGCCGACGGGTGGCTGTCGCCATACCATTTCAGGTAAAAGCGCTTCCAACCCGATTTGAAGAACGAGTTGAAACCCACGTCGTTGTATTGATCCGAACGCTTGATCTCACCCGCGCGCAGCAGGTTCTGGCCTTCCTGGCGGATTTCTTCCCAATGTTCCTGCAGCGGCGTCAGGTCCGGGAAATCGCTGGGTGACAAATAGGGGCGACTGGGCAGCTTGGAGAAGAGATAAAGAAAGCAGTTGATCGGTGCCAGGAACGTCGAATGATCGCTGAGCTGGCGGCCCAGCTTGTGCCGCACACGGCCACGTAGGTGAACATACGCAATCGAGGCAACGTAAAGAATTACAATGATGAGTTTCAAGGGATTTCGTCACACGTCAGAAGAGAACAGGCTGCACCTGCGGGCCCACAACGGCCGAGGATGGATAGCAGCACCTGAAATCACAATTCACACAATCGGCACAACCGGCTGTTCAACCACCGGCCTATGGCCATTGGCAGTTATTTAGCCACAGGTTGTAACCAAAAGTTAACTAAGAATTGTGAAAAGCTGTCTTCTGACTGGCATTGCAAACGCGCACAACCTCAAGGCATGAACCTTGCCGTTGTGCGCGATGCCGTTACAGCAAAGGCTCATCATCCTTGCGCTCTCGGCGGGAAAAACGCCCCTCTTCGAGCGGCGAGTAAGGGGCTGGTTGTCGATGATTCTGGATAAAGTAGCGGATCAATGCGATGAGCAAACCGAGCACCAGCCCTGCGACAACGCTCAAGACAATCACCAACGCTTTTTTCGGCTTTATCGGCGCCAGCGGCTCCTGGGCGCGACGGTCAATGGTCACCAACTTGAGGTTGCTCATATCGATGTTCAGATTCCGCAGCCGTGCAACTTCGGCACGCAGGGGTTCGACATCCTGCAGGAAAATATCCTCGTTACCGCGCTTGCGCAGTACCTCGACCTTGCGGTTCACCTCCAACAGTTGCAGCTCCTTGCCAATCTCGGCTACGCGCGCATTGGTGAAATCGTCGCTGGTGCGCCGCTGGAGTGCGTCGCGCTCTGCTTCAAGCGCCTCAGTGCCGAGGAAATACAGCGGGATTTTCTGATTGTTGACTTCAGTCCGCATGACCTGACCGCTGGCGCCTCGCGAGGCATCCGCCATGGAGGACGGCGTCGTCGGGGTCTTGATTCCCAGGGACTTGGCGATGGCGATGGCTTCACCCAGTTCAGCAAGCCGGTCACTGCGCTCCATCTTCAGCTGCAGGCGCAATGCGCTGAGCTCATCTTGTAACTGGGCACGCTTAAGTCGGTCGCTTTCCAGCATCGTGGCGATCTTCGACTCTTTGTCGGTCTCATAGTTGGCACGAGCCGCGTCAATCTTGCCCTTGAGTTCGTTCAAACGGTTATTGACGATTACCTTGAGGTCCGCGCCAACCTGCTCGCGCTCTACCCCAATGGCGTAGTCGACAAAACCGTTGAGAATCGCTACACCGTCAACATCAGCCGGATACTGCAGTTCCAGGCGAATGTAAGCGCCCAACGAATCAGCCTTCTTGGGGTCAGGCAGGATCAGGTTGACTGAATTGCGATTGAAGTCTTCGAAGCTCTGCTCCAAGCTTTGGCCTGGCTTCTGAAATGCAGCGAACAATTGTTCGTGGGACTTGAAAAAACCGAGCCGTGCTTCATAAGAGTCCAGTTGTGCCCCTACCTTGGCAAGCGCATCGGCGGGAGGAAGCTTATAGACTTCAGAACGGTTCAACGCATCCAGCTCATTGATCGCGGCAGGTCGCAAGACACTGCTGACCTCGTAAACCCGCGGTGCCAGAAGGGCATAACCGACGCCCAAAACCCCGGCAAGAGCCGCACACCCCACGACCAGTCTTTTTTGCCGCCAGATCGAGTGAAACATGTCTAACAGGTCAATTTCATCTGATGGAGTAGAAGCATTAAGCGGGGCGTTTCGATTCAAAATGAGCTCACCTAAAAAATGACATTAAACGGCCACTACCGCAGATAATTGGAAAACTTGTAGGAGACAGGGACAACGCCCTGAAATTCCGGTGCAAGTGCCCTTGGAGGGCTCTGACAACTCAATGCAATGAAAAATTCCACACCACTAAAGTATGTTTCCATTCATTGGGTACATATTCCTACAAGCATCAGTGGACAGAAATATTCTTGTCATAAGAATAGACAACTTCAGCTGAATAACTGCCCTGTAACCGAAATAAACCAGCAAGGACTCTCTATGCCACTTACTCGTGATCCGGATTACCAGATGCTCCAAGGGAGCTGGGAACAAATCGCCCTTGAAGACAACGGTGTGCAAAACCCCGTGGACGATGCCCATAGCGCACCCGGTGCACTGACCACCATCCGCGGTGACCAGTTCGAAGTGCAGACAGTCGATGGGAAAGTTCTATTGGCTGGCCGGTTTTTTCTAGACAGCGGCACGCAACCCAAGAGCATCACATGGATCGATACTATCGGCGAAGACGCCGGCAAGCAATTGCCCGCCAGTTATCGTCTGGAAAAAGATGAGTTCGTTTTTATTGCAGCAGATGAAGGTATGCCAAGGCCAATCGCGTTCAGTACTGGCCCAGGTCAAACCATGCGCACTTTCGTGCGGCGTACCTGAACGATGCGCCATCCGAACTTGCGACAGTATTTTCACAACCCCTTCACTTTCGGGTCTATAGGGTAAAGCCTACCTACTCCAGTGAATCCCTTAGCCCGCCTATCCCCGCGGGCTTTTTTTTGCCCTTGGAAAAGCGCCTCAAGCGGGACGTTTGGTGGCGGTCAAGGTAAAGCACATTGGCAGTTGTGCGGGCTGGTGCTCGTACTGGTCGTACAGCTCTTCGCGATTGGAATGGGGGTATTCCTGCAGGTGGCTGATCTGCAAGTGCGCAGAGATCGCGGCACTGACCACATCGCCCAGGGTGTGCACGTACCAGTAGGACGTGGGCCCAGCTACTTCGCCCTGACCCTCGTAGACAATCGATTCCTGCAGCACAAAGGGTTCGCGCTGAAAGTAGGAACTGGCCGGCAGGAATGGGTTCTGCGCCCGTGGGTCGAACACCTCCAGGAACGGGTGGGTTTCATACATCACCAGCGTGCCACCGGGTTTCAACGTGCTGGCAACGTGGCGCATGAACGAGCCCACATCCGGCATCCAGCCCAGCACCCCAATGGTCACCAACGCAATATCGAAGCGCCCGAGCAAAGAGTGCGGCAAGTGGTGGATATCACTTTCAATGAATTCAGGCTCGTGCGGCGAGACAGCCGCCAGCTCGCGGGCCTGCTGCAGGAACGCCTGCGATTGGTCCACCCCCACGACCGAACGTGCGCCGAGGCCAAACAATGAAAGGCTTTCGCGACCGTTGTTGCAGCACAGTTGCACCACGTCCTTGCCGGCCACGCCGACGTCTTGCAGCAGGCCGGCGAGCGTGGGATCCAGGCAAGAGAAATCCGCATCGCCGACACTGTTGAGCAGCGCGGTCCAGGTGTCAGTGGTCTTGTGCAGGTTGGCAGATTGGTCCCAGGCGTCTTTGTTGCTGGCAATCGCCTGTTGAGCTGAGGGCATGTCCATTGCTTCTCCAGAAAATCCATTCAGGGGCACAGAAAATAAGCCAAGTGCCCGCCGATTAAAACCCTAAGTAACGGGCGAAACTAAACACAACGCCTGCGTGTCATTAACGCTGTGAGTGTTCAGTCCCTGGACGCCAACTCAGAAGACTTCGTCATGGCCAGACACTCCGACCTGCGCAACACCTTGTCCCTGGACAGCCTGAATTTTTTCCTGGCGGATGTACGCGACGGTCTTGGCCCCTACCTCGCTATCTACCTGCTGGCCGTACATAAATGGGACCCCGCCAGTATCGGCGTGGTCATGACCCTGGCCGGTATCGCCGCCCTCCTCACCCAGGGTCCGGCAGGCGCGCTGATCGACCGTACCCGCAGCAAGCGCGCAGTCATTGCCCTGGCCGCTATCGTGGTGACCGGCAGTTGCCTGCTGCTGCCGTTTGTCAGCTCTTTCAGCCTGGTGGCATTGACCCAGGCGGCAAGCGCCGTCGCCGCCTCGGTGTTCGCGCCGGCGATCAGCGCGATCTCCCTGGGCATCACCGGGCCGCGCGCGTTCACCCGGCGCACAGGGCGCAACGAAACGTTCAATCACGCCGGCAATGCCGTGGCTGCGCTGTTGGCCGGAGGCCTGGCGTACCTGTTTGGGCCAGTCGTGGTGTTCTACCTGATGGCCTTCATGGCGGTGGCCAGTATCGTCGCGATCAGTTGCGTGTCAGCCGAGGCGATCGACCACGATGTGGCTCGAGGTTTCGACCCGGCGCATCACACCGATCATGAACAACCCTCAGGCATGAAGGTGTTGCTGGCGAACCGCCCGCTCTTGTTGTTCGCCATCTGCTGCGCCCTGTTCCACCTGGCCAATGCGGCGATGCTGCCGCTGGTCAGCCAGAAGCTGTCGCAGATTAACCTGCAGATGGCGACGCCGCTGACCTCGGCATGCATCGTCGCCGCGCAGTTGGTGATGGTGCCGATGGCCTGGCTGGTCGGGCTGAAAGCCGACATCTGGGGGCGCAAACCCCTTCTGCTGGCTGGCTTCATGATCCTGCCGCTGCGCGGGGTGCTCTATACCTTGTCCAGCGACCCTTACTGGCTGGTAGCCGTGCAAATGCTCGACGGCATTGGCGCAGGGATTTTCGGCGCACTGTTCCCGGTGATCGTCAAGGACCTGACCCAGGGCACCGGACGCTTCAACGTCAGCCTGGGCGCGCTGTCTACGGTATTCGGGCTGGGCGCCGCGCTGAGCAGCAGCCTGGCGGGCTTCGTGGTGCAGCAGGCCGGCTACAACGCCGCATTCCTGACCCTGGCCGGTGTAGCCGCAGCGGCCTTGGCGCTGTTATGGGTGGCGATGCCGGAGACGTTGGAGAAACCTTCCTTCGCTCGACATACAACTGTCGCCTGACATATGCGACAATGCGCGCCAAATTCCAACACACATCCCCAATTTTCTGCTCAGCGACCGGGTTTCGCGCCTTGATGTCGCTGTTGACGCATGCCTGAAGGCCCTGCCGTCACGCTCGCAACCCATTGATAGGTAAAGTAATTGATCTCCACAGCTAACATCACCATGCAGTTCGGCGCCAAGCCGCTCTTCGAGAACGTCTCGGTCAAGTTCGGCGCTGGCAACCGTTATGGTCTGATCGGTGCCAACGGTTGCGGCAAGTCGACCTTCATGAAAATCCTCGGTGGTGACCTCGATCCGTCCGGCGGCCAGGTCATGCTGGAGCCGAACGTACGCCTGGGTAAACTGCGCCAGGACCAGTTCGCCTACGAAGAATTCACCGTGCTCGACACCGTGATCATGGGCCACGAAGAACTGTGGAAGGTCAAGGCCGAGCGCGACCGCATCTACTCGCTGCCGGAAATGAGCGAAGAAGACGGCATGGCCGTGGCCGAGCTGGAAACCGAGTTCGCCGAGATGGACGGCTACACCGCTGAATCCCGTGCCGGTGAACTGCTGCTGGGCCTGGGCATTCCCCTGGAACAGCATTTCGGCCCGATGAGCGAAGTGTCGCCAGGCTGGAAGCTGCGTGTATTGCTGGCCCAGGCGCTGTTCTCCGACCCTGAAGTGCTGTTGCTCGACGAACCGACCAACCACTTGGACATCAACACCATCCGCTGGCTGGAAAACATCCTGACCCAGCGCTCCAGCCTGATGATCATCATCTCTCACGACCGTCACTTCCTGAACAGCGTGTGCACCCACATGGCTGACCTGGACTACGGCGAGCTGCGCCTGTTCCCGGGCAACTACGACGAGTACATGACCGTGGCGACCCAGTC
>Ga0065714_10064673_pt1 | contig 24513 bp, 22 predicted proteins | sample MisRhiReplicate2_FD_59101 | JGI IMG/M metagenome (GOLD analysis project Ga0065714, IMG submission 59101) | Miscanthus rhizosphere microbial communities from Kellogg Biological Station, MSU, sample Rhizosphere Soil Replicate 2: eDNA_1 v2... | ecosystem: Host-associated > Plants > Roots >... | reverse complement strand
GGGACAAGAGGCCTTGCTACAACAACGTCCCCCGGCAATCGAGCACCAAGCGCGCGCCGCCGTGTTCGCAGCTGCCCACCTCCAGCGTGAACCCATGCAGATTGACGATCGCCGCGACGATCGACAGGCCCAGGCCGAATCCGCCGTGCTGGCTGCTGCCCTCGGCACGGTAGAAGCGGCGAAACACGGCCTTGCGCTCCGCCTCGGGGATGCCCGGGCCCGAATCGAGCACTTCGATGCGGGTGCTGTCGCCCTGATCGACCCCACGCAGGATCACCGTGCCTCCCGGCGGGGTGAACTTGATGGAGTTGCTCAGCAGGTTCGACACGGCCTCGAACAACAATGCCCGGTCGCCGTTGAGCAGGGGCAGCGCATCAGGCACCTCGAGGATGAAGGACAGTTCGCCTTCCTCGGCCAGCGGCAGGTAAAAGTCATGCAGCTCCTGCAATAACTGCAACGGGTCGAGGCGCACGAAGCCCGAGCGCCGCTGCTGATCTTCCAGCTCGGAAATCCGCAATAACCCCCGAAACCGTGCCATCAGGGTGTCGGTCTCGGCGATCACCTGGTCCATTTGCAAGGCCTCGGGCGAGCCGTCCGGCGCTTGCTGCTGAATGCGATAAAGTTGGGCACGCAGACGCGTCAATGGGGTGCGCAGGTCATGGGCGATGTTATCGCACACGCCCTTGACCTCATTCATCAAGCGTTCGATGCGGTCGAGCATGGCATTGACGATCGCCGCCAGCATGTCCAGTTCGTCGCGCCGGCTCGACAGCGGCAGGCGATGGGTCAGGTCGCCGGCAACGATGGCTTCGGCACTGGCCTGCAGTTTGCGAATCCGCTGCAACGGGCGCCGACGCAGCAGATGCCAGCCGGCGATACCCGGCAGGACCGTCAGCGATACACCCCAGAATAGCGCGTGCAAGATGATGCGGGTCACGGCGAACAGCGAGCCATTGTCCCGCGCCAGCACCAGCCAGCGGCCGTCCTGGGTCCGGGTCGCCACCGCGTCACAACTGTCGGAGGGCACGCTCGGGTCGTCGGAATCGACGCAACCGCCGAGCATGTGGATCTTGCCGTCCAACGGCAGGTCCGACGGGATCCGCATGATCGGTCCGCTCAAGTGGCGAAGTTGCGGATCGAACAGCCCGTAGGCGTCGACGCCGCGCTCGTCCAGCGTCAGGCTGGCCATGAGCGCATCTTCCAGTTGATCGCCATGGATCCGGGCAAACAGGTGCTGGCGCTGCATCAGGGAGTGCTTGGCCAGGCTATCGAGGTAGCCAAACACTTCGTAATACATCACCCCCATCAGGATCGCGCTCCAGATCACGAACAGCGAACTGTACAGCGCCAGCAGGCGGCTGCTGGAGGAGCGCCAGCCTTTAGCAGGGTTCAGCAATGACATAGCCGGAACCCCGTACCGTGCGAATCAGCGGTTCCAGGCCCGGCGGGTCGATTTTCTTGCGCAGGCGGCCGATGTGGACATCGATCAGGTTGGTGCCGGGGTCGAAGTGATAGCCCCAGACTTCCTCGAAAATCATCATGCGCGAGAGGATCTGCCCACTGTTGCGCATCAGGAATTCGAGCAGCTTGTATTCGGTGGGCAGCAGGCTGAGCAGTTGCCCGTTGCGGCTGGCTTCGCGGCTGATCAGGTTCAGCTCCAGATCGGCTACCCGCAGCACGGTTTCCGGCTCGCGGGCGCCATTGTTGCGCCGCAGCAGCACTTCGACCCGGGCGGCCATTTCGTCGGTGGCGAACGGCTTGGTCAGGTAATCATCGCCGCCGGCCCGCAGGCCACGGACCCGCTCGTCCACGTCGGAGAGGGCGCTGATCATCAGGATCGGCGTGGCCACGCCCATGGTGCGCAGCGTGGTGACGATCACCAGGCCGTCGAGCTCGGGCAGCATGCGGTCGAGGGTTATCAGGTCGTAGTCGCCGCTCACCGCCCGTTCCAGGCCTTCGCGGCCGTTGTCGACCCAATCGACGTCCAGGCCGTTGCGGGTCAGCTCGGCGACGATTTCACGGGCGGTCACGGCGTCGTCTTCGATGGTCAGGATGCGGTTCATGGGCGGTACCGTGTGGGGAAGTTGGTGCTATTGCGCAGCATTCTGCCAAAAAATACCTGTCGGCTTTCTGAAAAAAAGTTCATGAGCCGGCGAGCGGTTTCGCTGGCCTGGATCAACACTTGGTCACAAATAATCCCTAACATAAATTTCGTGCGCACTATCATGTGGCGTCCGTTGCCCTGTTTTGGCGCGCTGCCGCTGCAGGGTACTGATGCGAACCGGTGATGGTGCGCCGCAAGGAGCCGAGCCCCCCACAGAATCTTCAAGGAAGAGCCGTATGATGCAACCTTCAGACCTTCTACGCCGAAAATTCGATATCCAGCCGCTGGCACAGGCCGACATGACGGTGCGCCTGGACGGGCAGGCTGTCAGCGCTGCCCACGGTGAAACAGTCCTCACCGTCATCCAGGCCCTGGGTCAGCGCCAGGTGGCCCGCAACGATCACGACCAGATCAGCGGCGCATACTGCGGCATGGGCGTGTGCCAATGCTGCCTGGTCAGGATCGACGGTCGCCACAAGCGCCGCGCCTGCCAGACCCTGGTACGCCCTGGCATGCAGATCGAAACCCGGGTCAACCGCATCCCCGAAACGGAGGCGCCATGAGCCTCGATCCGGTGATTGTCGGCGGTGGGCCGGCGGGCATGGCCGCGGCCATTGAACTGGCCTCCCACGGCGTGCGCTGCACCTTGCTCGAAGAAGCACCGCGACTGGGTGGCGTGGTGTATCGCGGACCGTTGCGCGATGGCGTGCGCCTGGATTACCTGGGCCCGCGCTACAGCGAAGCCCTGGAGAAACTCCACGGTGAATTCCAGCAACACGCCGGCCTGATCGACGTGCGATTGAGCAGCCGGGTCATCGGTGCCGAAGGCTTCCGGGCGCTGATGCTGCTGGACGCCGACGAGCGCCTGGGCGAGGTCGCCTATTCCCATCTGGTCCTGGCGGCCGGTTGTCACGAGCGCAGCGTGCCGTTTCCTGGCTGGACCCTGCCAGGCGTGATGATGCTTGGCGGCCTGCAATTGCAGATCAAGAGCGGTGTGGTCAAGCCGCCGAGCCCGGTGGTGATCGCTGGCACCGGTCCGTTGTTGCCGCTGGTGGCTTGCCAACTGCACGCATCGGGCGTGGCGGTGGCGGGTGTGTATGAGGCCTGTGCGTTCGGCCGGATCGCCAAGGAAAGCCTGGCGTTGCTGAACAAGCCGCAACTGTTCCTCGACGGCCTGAGCATGCTGGCCTACCTCAAGCTCAATCGCATTCCCGTGCGCTATGGCTGGGGCGTGGTGCAGGCTGACGGCGAGGGTGAGTTGAGCGTCGTTACCGTCGCGCCTTATTCCACGACCTGGGAACCCGACCTCAAGCGCGCGGAACAGGTACCGGCGCAGACGCTGGCGGTCGGCTACGGGTTTATCCCGCGGACTCAATTGAGCCAGCAAATGGGCCTGGAGCACGGTTTCAGCGACGACGGCTATTTGCGGGCCGTGTCCGATGCCTGGCAACAAAGCAGCGAAGCGCACATTCACCTGGCCGGCGACATGGGCGGGATTCGCGGCGGTGAAGCGGCCATGCTGAGTGGACGCATCGCGGCGCTGTCGATCCTGATGCAACGCAACGTGCTGGATCCGTCCACGGCCCTGGCGCACCGCGAACGCTACCAGGCGCAACTGGAGCGGATCATTCGCTTTCGCGCCGCCGTGGATCGCTACACCCAGCGTGGCGCCGGGCAAACCGCATTGCCGGCCGCCGATACGGTGATCTGCCGCTGCGAGCACACCACCCGCGCCGACATCGACCGGGCGCTGGAGCAAGGCGTGCAGGACATGGCCAGCCTGAAGATGCGCACCCGCGTGAGCATGGGCGATTGCCAGGGGCGGATGTGCGTCGGCTACTGCAGCGACCGCTTGCGCGAGGCCACCGGGCGTGCCGACGTGGGCTGGCTGCGGCCGCGTTTCCCCATCGATCCGATTCCCTTTTCAGCGTTCCAGAACGTCGGCATGGAGGCCGTTTCCCATGATTAAGAATTATGACGTGGTCATCGCCGGTGGCGGTGTGATCGGGGCCTCCTGTGCCTATCAACTGTCCAAGCGCAAGCACCTGAAAGTCGCCCTGATCGACGCCAAGCGTCCCGGCAACGCGACCCGTGCGTCGGCCGGTGGCCTGTGGGCCATTGGCGAGTCGGTGGGCCTGGGTTGCGGGGTGATCTTCTTTCGCATGATGTCGGCCAACCGCAAGCGCCAGACCCAGGGCGCCGCAGTGGCGGTGGACGCCAGCACGCCGCACATCCTGCCCCAGTCGTTCTTTGATTTCGCCTTGCAGTCCAACGCAATGTATCCGCAGTTGCACCGCGAGCTGATCGACAACCACGGCATGGATTTCAAGTTCGAGGAGACCGGGCTAAAGTTCGTGATCTACGACGATGAAGACCGTTTGTACGCCGAGCACATCGTCGCCTGCATTCCCCACCTGGCAGACCAGGTGCGCTGGCTGGACCAGGCTGCCCTGCGTGAGGCGGAACCGAATGTCAGCCATGAAGCCCTGGGGGCGCTGGAGTTTCTCTGCGATCATCAGGTCAGTCCGTTCCGTCTGGCCGACGCCTACACCGAAGGCGCCCGGCAGAACGGTGTCGACCTGTTCTTCAACACCAGCGTGACCGAGGTACTGCGCAGCGGCACGCGGGTGACAGGCGTGAAAACCGCCGAGGCGGGGACGTTCAACTGCCGGACCCTGATCAACGCGGCCGGTGCCTGGGCGGCGGACCTGAGTGAGCAGGCCACTGGCGTGCGGATTCCGGTCAAGCCGGTCAAGGGGCAGATCCTGTTGACCGAGCGCATGCCGAAGATCCTCAATGGCTGCCTGACCACCAGCGACTGCTATGTGGCGCAGAAAGACAACGGTGAAATCCTTATTGGCAGCACCACTGAAGACAAAGGCTTCGACGTGACCACGACCTATCCGGAGATCGAAGGGTTGGTGCAAGGCGCGGTGCGCTGTATCCCGCAGTTGGTCGACATCAACCTGAAGCGAACCTGGGCCGGCCTGCGCCCGGGGTCTCCTGATGAGTTGCCGATCCTGGGGCCGATGCGCGGAGTGGAGGGTTATCTCAATGCCTGCGGGCATTTCCGCACCGGCATCCTGACCTCGGCCATCACCGGGGTACTGCTGGATAAACTGGTGAACAACGAACCGTTGCCGCTGGATATCACGCCGTTCCTGGAAGATCGCTTCGAGGTGGCGCCGACAGTAAAGCCCCAGGAAATGGAACTGGCCTGAAGAAATTCAGTGGGGAACACATATCCCACAGTCACCCGAAAACAAACTGTGTGCGAGCCTGTGGGAGCAAAGCTTGCTCGCGATAGCGGTATGCCAGTCAACATTGTTGCCGGATGATCCAGCGCTATCGCGAGCAAGCTTTGCTCCCACAGGTACTCTGGTTACCCCCAGGGTTTTTTGTTCACAGCCGGTTATTCCATCGGCGTACTGACAAACGCCTCCAACCCTTCGGCATAGGCGGTAAACGCGCTGATCAACGGGAAAGCCTTGCCTTGCACCTGGTCCGGCACCACCAGGTTGGTGAAGCTCCAGGCCACTGCCACGGTGATGCCGGCCTGATCGAGGTTGCCATCAGTGCCCAGCGGCTGTTTCTCCAGTTCCTGCTCCAGCATTCCATAAGCCGCCGCCAGTTGGCCTTCCACGCGTTCAACCCAAGGCGCGTGCTGGATCTCCGTTGGCCGCAGGTTGCGTTCGTAGTAGATCTGCACCGACTTCTCACAGGCCGCCAAGGCCAATCCAATCAGGCGCAGTGAGCGCACCCGTTGTCCAAGGTCGGCCGGCATCAAGCTTTTCCCCGGCGCGGCCAAGGCCTCCAGGTAATCGATGATCAATGTGGAGTCCATCAGTACGTTGCCATCGTCCAGCACCAGGGTCGGGGCCTTGACCACCGGGTTGATGTGCTGGAACTGTTCGAAATGCCTGAACACCGAAACGGACTCGTGCTCCAGGGGAACCCCCAGGCATTTGGCGGAAATGGCGACGCGTCGCACGTAGGGCGAGTCCAGCATGCCGATCAATCTCATGGCTTCTCCTTCAGCGTTTTATCGGTGGGCGCGGCGTTAATCCTCGAACCCGACCTGTTCATGGATTTCATCGACCTTGAGTTCCAGTCGGTAAGCCACGGCGATGAACAACGCCTGGCACAGGCACAACGTGGCACTCAACGAACGGAAGGCGAACGAACTGCCTTCGTTGACCAGCAACACCGCGTTGGCCCGTTTGGCCAGGGGCGACAGGTTGCTGTCGGTGATGATCAGGGTCTTGGCCTGGTGATGCTGGGCAATGCGCAGGCAGTGCTGGGTTTCCTTGCCATAGGGCGTGAAGCTGATGGCGATGACCAGGTCGTTGGCGCGCACGCTGCGCATCTGCTCACGGTAACTGCCGCCCAGGCCGGACACCAGGTGAATGCGCTTATTGGTGTGTTGCAGGTTGTAGACCAGATAATCGGCCACCGCGAACGAACGGCGCACGCCCACCACATAGATGTTGTCGGCGTTGACCACCAGGTCCACGGCCTTTTCGAACGCCTGGTCGTCCAGCTCCAACCCCAGGCGCTCGATGCCCGAGAGGGTCGCGTTGACGCATTCGCGGGCCAGGTCGCCGCCGCTGGCCTTCTGCGACTTGTTGGCGATCATGCTGCGGATGCGCTGCTGGTAGTTCTGCACCGGGGTGGTCTTGTGGGTGTAGGCCTCGCGGAACAACGCCTGCATTTCGCTGAACCCGCTGAAGCCGAAACGCTGGGAAAACCTGACGATGGCCGAGGGGTGCACTTCGCATTCCCGGGCGATGTCGCTGATGCGGTCGACCATGATCCGGTCGCTCTGCTGGCTCATGTAGCTGGCGATGCGTTTGAGCTGGCGCGGCAGGCTTTCGTATTCATCGGTGATCAGTTGCAGCAGGCGCTCGGCATTGATCGGTGGGCTCGGGAGGGCGGGTTCGGACGCGCTCTCGGACGGCGCCGGCAGATCATCGGGGCGGGTCATAGAAAATCCTTCTGGCTTGTTCTTATAGGGCGGCCCGAAAAAAAGGCCGGCCCTCGACAATAGGTTGGCTGGTCGCAGTCTACAGCGTAGGCGCAGGGAAAATCATGGGCTGACAAATGTTGCAGCATCTGCTGAAACGATGCACTGCACCTGGCTCGCTTTGGTCATAGCGTATTGGAAAAAATATTCCACGTAAAAAATTTATAGAATAATTATTGATTATTGCGCGCCGCTCGTTTTAGTCTGCATTCACCAACAGCGCTGGCGTCGGTTTTGGCGTCAAGCGCAGGCTGATAAAAATAACAGGAGCCAGCATGGGCCAGACTCGTTTTGCCAGTGGGCGTCAATTGGATGTGATCTGCCTGGGACGCCTGGGCGTCGACCTTTACGCGCAGCAAGTCGGCGCGCGCCTGGAAGATGTCGCAAGCTTCGCCAAGTACCTGGGCGGTTCGTCGGCCAACATCGCTTTCGGCACGGCACGCCTGGGGCTCCGGTCGGCGATGCTGAGCCGGGTAGGGGACGACCACATGGGCCGCTTCCTGGTGGAGTCCCTGGCACGTGAAGGCTGCGATGTCAGTGGCATCAAGGTCGATCCCGAACGCCTGACGGCCATGGTCCTGCTGGGTATCAAGGACCGGGAGACCTTTCCCCTGGTGTTCTACCGGGAAAATTGTGCCGACATGGCGTTGCGCGCCGAAGACATCGACGAAGCCTTCATTGCCTCCAGCAAGGCGCTGCTGATCACCGGCACGCATTTCTCTACCGATGGCGTCTACAAGGCCAGTACCCAGGCGCTGGATTACGCTGAGAAGCACAATGTCAAATGCGTGTTGGACATCGATTATCGGCCGGTGCTCTGGGGCCTGGCGGGCAAGGCCGATGGGGAAACCCGTTTTGTGGCCGACCAGAAGGTCAGCCAGCATGTGCAAGGCATCCTGCCGCGTTTCGACCTCATCGTTGGCACTGAAGAAGAATTCCTGATCGCCGGCGGCAGCGAAGACCTGCTGACCGCACTGCGCACCGTGCGCTCGCTGACGGCGGCGACCCTGGTGGTCAAGCTTGGCCCACAAGGTTGCACGGTCATTCATGGCGCCATTCCGGCCCGCCTTGAAGACGGCGCCCTTTACCCTGGTGTCCGGGTCGAGGTCTTGAATGTACTGGGGGCCGGTGATGCATTCATGTCGGGGTTCCTCGCCGGTTGGCTGGAGGACGCCAGCGATGAGCGCTGCTGTCAGTTGGCCAATGCCTGCGGTGGCCTGGTGGTGTCGCGCCATGCCTGTGCCCCGGCGATGCCGACCCGGGCCGAGCTCAACTATTTATTCAAGAGCCCGGTGCCGATTACCCGCCCGGACCAGGATGCCGTGCTGCAACGACTGCATCAGGTCAGCGTGCCCCGCAAGACCTGGAGACAACTGTTCATCTTTGCGTTCGACCATCGCTGGCAACTGGTGGAGCTGGCCCAGAAGGGCGGCCGCGACCTGAGCTGCATTGGTGACCTCAAGCAACTGTTCATCCAGGCGGTGGAGCGGGTCGAAGCCGACCTGCAACGCCAAGGCGTCGAGGCCGACGTCGGTCTGCTGGCCGACCAACGTTTCGGCCAGGACTCGCTGAACGCTGCCACCGGACGTGGCTGGTGGGTGGCGCGACCGGTGGAGGTACAGAATTCGCGACCGCTGGCGTTCGAACACGGGCGCTCCATTGGCAGCAACCTGATCGCCTGGCCGCAGGAACAGATCATCAAGTGCCTGGTGCAATTTCACCCTGATGACGAGCCACTGTTGCGCCTGGAGCAGGAAGCGCAACTGATGGGGCTGTACAAGGCTTCCCAGGTCAGCGGCCATGAATTGCTGCTGGAAGTCATTCCGCCCAAGGATCATCCATCGCCGCACCCGGACGTGCTCTATCGTGCCCTCAAGCGCCTCTACAACCTGGGTATTTTCCCGGCGTGGTGGAAGATCGAGACCCAGAGCGCGGAGGAATGGAAACAGCTCGATGAGCTGATCCAGCAACGCGACCCGTATTGCCGCGGCGTGGTCCTGCTGGGCCTCAACGCCCCGGCCGCCGCCCTGGCCGAAGGCTTCCGCCAAGCCAGCCAGAGCACCACCTGCCGTGGGTTCGCCGTGGGCCGCACGATCTTCCAGGAACCGAGCCGGGCCTGGCTGGCCGGGGAAATCGATGATGAAACGCTGATCCGGCAGGTGCAGGGCAGGTTTGTGGAATTGATCGAGGCGTGGCGCAGTGCCCGTGCTTGATGGGGGGGTTAATGTGGGAGCGAGCTTGCTCGCGATGGCGTCCGGTCAGCCAGCATCAATATTGACTGGTACACCGTTATCGCGAGCAAGCTCGCTCCCACAAGTGTTCAGCGTCGTTCTTACTGATTTGTGAAAAACAATAAAAGGTGCAGCCATGCCCGCTATTCGAATTGGCATCAACCCGATTTCCTGGAGCAACGACGACTTGCCATCGTTGGGCGGCGAGACGCCGTTGAGCACGGCGCTGAGTGAAGGCAAGGAAATCGGTTACGAAGGTTTTGAACTCAACGGCAAGTTCCCCAAGGACGCCAAGGGTGTCGGCGATGTGCTGCGCCCTTATGACCTGGCGTTGGTCTCCGGCTGGTATTCCAGTCGCCTGGCCCGGCGTTCGGCGGCCGAGGAAATCGACGCCATTGCCAGCCACGTCGAACTGCTGGCACAGAACGGCGCGACAGTGCTGGTGTACGGGGAAGTCGCCGACTCCATCCAGGGCCAGCGGATTGCGCTGATCGAGCGGCCGCGTTTCCATACGGATGAAGCCTGGCAAGCCTACGCCGACAAACTCACCGAACTGGCGCGCTTCACCTTGTCCCGAGGCGTGCGCCTGGCCTATCACCACCACATGGGCGCCTATGTCGAGTCGCCCTCGGACATCGACAAGTTGATGGCCCTGACCGGTAACGAAGTGGGCCTGCTGTTCGACTCGGGCCACTGCTACATGGGCGGTGGCGAACCGTTGCAGGTGCTGCGCAAACACATCGAGCGGGTCTGCCATGTGCACTTCAAGGACGTGCGCAAACCGGTGGTGCAACTGGCGCGCAATAACCTCTGGAGCTTCCCCGATTGCATCATCAACGGCACCTTCACCGTGCCGGGGGACGGTGACATCGACTTCGCCGCGTTGCTCGACGTGTTGCTGGCCGCCGATTACCAAGGCTGGCTGGTGGTGGAAGCCGAGCAGGACCCTGCCGTAGCACCGAGTTATGCCTACGCCAAGAAGGGCTACGACACGCTGCGTGCCTTGCTGCAAGAAAGGAGTCCGTCATGAGCCTGTTGATCAAGAGCCATTCCAGCGGTCGAACCATGGTCCAGTTGCCGGCAGGTGAGCTGGAATACGTCGGGTTCGCCGCCTACCGCCTGAGCCTGGGCGAAACCCTGCCGGTGGCCGCCGGCGACAAGGAATTGTGCCTGGTGCTGCTCAGCGGGCGCATCAGCCTCAAGGGCGAAGCGCCGGGGCAGGGGGCCTTCGATTGGGACAACCTCGGTGATCGCCAGTCGGTATTCGAGGACAAGTCACCCTATGCCGCTTACCTGCCGCCTGGCAGCCAGGCCCAGGTCACCGCGTTGAGCGATGTACAGATTGCCGTGTGCGCCGCGCCGGGGGCTGCGCAGAACAGTCATGGCCCACGGTTGATCCGTCCGGACAGCATGAAGCGCAGTGTGCGCGGCAAGGGCGCCAACACCCGTTATGTCTGCGACATCCTGCCCGACAGCGAGCCGGCCCATTCGCTGTTGGTGGTGGAAGTGCGTACTCCGTCGGGGCACTCCTCGAGCTACCCGCCGCACAAGCACGACACCGACGACCTGCCGCACCAGAGCTTCCTGGAAGAAACCTATTACCACCAGGTCAACCCGTCCCAAGGCTTCGTGTTCCAGCGGGTCTACACCGACGACCGCAGCATCGACCAGGCCATGGCCGTGGAGAACAGCGACCTGGTGGTGGTGCCCAAGGGGTACCACCCGGTCAGCGTGCCCTACGGGTACGAGTCGTATTACCTGAACGTCATGGCCGGCCCGAAGCGGGTCTGGCAGTTCCATAACGATCCGCAGCACAGCTGGCTGCTGGACCTCTGATTTCCAACATTCGCACGGAGAACAAGAACAATGAGTGACGCCCCGGTAGTAGGCCATTACCTCAACGGCCACGTGCAGGACCACGACAGCACGCGGTTCAGCAATGTCTTCAACCCGGCCACCGGTGCGGTGCAGGCCCGGGTGGCCCTGGCCGAGCCGGGCACTGTCGACGCGGCAGTGGCCTCGGCGCTGGCGGCGTTCCCGGCCTGGTCCGAGCAGTCGTCATTGCGTCGTTCGCGGGTGATGTTCAAGTTCAAGGAGCTGCTGGACCGGCACCACGACGAGCTGGCGCAGATCATCAGTCGTGAACACGGCAAGGTGCTGTCCGACGCCCACGGCGAAGTCACCCGCGGCATCGAGATCGTCGAGTACGCCTGCGGTGCGCCGAACCTGCTCAAGACCGATTTCAGCGACAACATCGGCGGCGGCATCGACAATTGGAACCTGCGCCAACCCCTGGGCGTTTGCGCCGGGGTCACGCCGTTCAACTTCCCGGTGATGGTGCCGTTGTGGATGATTCCCCTGGCGCTGGTCGCCGGCAACTGCTTCATCCTCAAGCCTTCGGAGCGCGACCCGTCCGCCAGTTTGCTGATGGCCCGTCTACTGACCGAAGCCGGCCTGCCGGACGGTGTGTTCAACGTGGTCCAGGGCGACAAGGTGGCGGTGGATGCGCTGTTGCAGCACCCGGACATCGAAGCGATTTCCTTTGTCGGCTCCACGCCGATTGCCGAGTACATCCACCAGCAGGGTACGGCGCACGGCAAACGTGTGCAGGCCCTGGGCGGGGCCAAGAACCATATGATCGTCATGCCTGACGCCGACCTCGACCAGGCGGCGGATGCCTTGATCGGCGCCGCCTACGGCTCGGCGGGTGAGCGCTGCATGGCGATTTCCATCGCCGTGGCGGTGGGTGATGTGGGCGATGAATTGATTGCCAAGCTGTTGCCGCGCATAGACCAGCTGAAGATCGGCAACGGCCAGCAACCCGGCACCGACATGGGGCCGCTGGTCACCGCCGAGCACAAGGCAAAAGTGGAAGGTTTCATCGACGCTGGGGTGGCCGAGGGCGCTCGCTTGATCGTCGATGGGCGTGGTTTCAAGGTGCCTGGCGCCGAGCAGGGCTTCTTTGTCGGGGCGACGCTGTTCGACCAGGTCACCGCCGAGATGAGCATCTACCAGCAGGAAATCTTCGGCCCGGTGCTGGGGATCGTCCGTGTACCGGACTTCGCCACGGCGGTGGCGCTGATCAATGCCCATGAATTCGGCAACGGCGTGTCGTGCTTCACCCGTGACGGCGGCATTGCCCGGGCGTTCGCCCGCAGTATCAAGGTCGGCATGGTCGGCATCAACGTGCCGATTCCGGTGCCCATGGCCTGGCACTCCTTTGGTGGTTGGAAGCGTTCGCTGTTCGGCGATCACCATGCCTACGGTGAAGAAGGCCTGCGTTTCTACAGCCGCTACAAAAGCGTGATGCAACGCTGGCCCGACAGCATTGCCAAGGGTCCTGAGTTCAGCATGCCGACTGCTCAATAACGCTTTTTTGAATGACTGCCGGAGGGAGAACAACAATGAACAAGCCCCTGCGTTTTGCCTTGAACCGAATGGTTGCGCCACGCCTGTCACTGCCCGCTTTCATCGACTTGGCACTGGCATTGAAAACCGATGCCATCGAGATCCGCAACGATCTGAAGGGCGTCGAGATCGAAGACGGCATGCCGCCGGCCCGGGTGCGCGAGTTGTGCGAGGAGCGTGGCATCAAGGTGCTGTCGATCAACGCCCTTTACCCCTTTGACGTGTGGAACGAAGAACGCCGCGCCCAGGCCGTGCGGCTGGCCGACTACGCCCGCGAATGCGGCGCCGAGGGGCTGGTGATGTGCCCGCTCAACGACCGCGCCGACCCGCGCAGCGAGGCCGAGCGTGCGGCGGGGCTGCGTACGGCCCTCAGTGAACTGGCGCCGATCCTGCGCGCCTTTGGCATCTACGGTTTCATCGAGCCCCTGGGTTTCGAAGAGTGCTCGCTGCGCCGCAAACGCACGGCGGTGGAAGCGATCAAGAGCATTGGCGGGCTGGATGTGTTCCGCCTGGTGCATGACACCTTTCACCATCATTTGGCCGGTGAACAGGAGTTCTTCCCCGAGCTGACCGGGCTGGTGCACATCTCCGGCGTCGAGGATGCCCAGGCGCCGCTGGCGACGATCCGTGACGGCCACCGAGTGCTGGTGGGCGCGGCCGACATCCTTGGCAATGCCGTGCAGATCGAGGCGCTGCGGGCCGGTGGCTACGAGGGCTACCTGTCCTTCGAGCCGTTCGCCGAGAGCGTCCATGACCTGGCCGACATCCGCCAGGCGTTGGGGGCGAGCATGAATCACCTGCAGAGCTCCCAGGCCTGACCCGATTCCCTGAACGCTGGAGAACCCCCTGTGGGAGCGAGCTTGCTCGCGATGACGGCGGCACACTCAACATCTGAGCTGCCTGACACACCGCTATCGCGAGCAAGCTCGCTCCCACACTTGACCGAGTTGCGTTTGAAAAGGTGCAAGCATGACCACAACACGACTGACCATGGCCCAGGCCCTGGTGAAATTCCTCGATAACCAGTACATCGAGGTCGATGGCGTTCAGAGCAAGTTTGTCGCCGGGGTCTTTACCATTTTTGGCCACGGCAACGTGCTGGGCCTGGGCCAGGCGCTGGAGCAGGACAGCGGCGACCTGGTAGTCCATCAGGGCCGTAACGAGCAAGGCATGGCCCATGCCGCCATCGGTTTTGCCAAGCAGCATCTGCGGCGCAAGATCTACGCCTGCAGCTCGTCGGTGGGCCCCGGTGCGGCGAACATGCTGACCGCCGCGGCCACCGCGACGGCCAACCGTATCCCATTGCTGCTATTGCCCGGCGACGTCTACGCCAGTCGCCAGCCAGACCCGGTGCTGCAGCAGATCGAGCAGTTCCATGACCTGAGCATCAGCACCAACGATGCCTTCAAGGCCGTGAGCAAATACTGGGATCGCATCAACCGCCCCGAGCAACTGATGACTGCTGCGATCCATGCGATGCGCGTGCTGACCGACCCGGCCGAAACCGGCGCGGTGACCTTGGCCTTGCCCCAGGACGTACAGGCCGAAGCCTACGATTACCCGGATTACTTCCTGCAAAAACGTGTCCATCGCATTGACCGTCGCCCGGCCACTGAAGCGATGCTCGGCGATGCCCTGGCGCTGCTCAAGGGCAAGCGCCAGCCGTTGATCATCTGTGGCGGCGGCGTGCGCTACGCCGGTGCCAACGCCGCGTTGCAGGCCTTTGCCGAGCGCTTCGACATTCCGTTCGCCGAGACTCAGGCCGGCAAGAGCGCGGTGGTGTCCAGTCACCCACTGAACGTCGGCGGTGTCGGCGAAACCGGTTGCCTGGCGGCAAACCTGCTGGCCAAGAAAGCCGACCTGATCATCGGTATCGGCACCCGCTACAGCGATTTCACCACGGCATCGAAATGGCTGTTCCAGCACCCGGATGTGCAGTTCCTCAACCTCAACATCAGCCCGTGCGATGCGTTGAAGCTCGACGGCGTGCAATTGCTGGCGGACGCCCGTTCGGGACTGGAGGCATTGTCCGCTGCGATGGGCGACTATCGCGCCGAATGGGGCGGGCAGATCGCCGATGCCAAGGTCCAGCTGGACGCGGAAGTGGACCGGATCTATCAGGCGGATTTCCAGGTCGAGGATTTTGTCCCGGAAATCAACGATCACATGGACCCGGCGGTGTTTCGCGAATTCATCGAACTCACCGGTTCCTGCCTGACCCAGAGCCGCGTTCTCGGCACCCTCAACCAGACCCTGGCGGATGACGCGATCATTGTCGCCGCCGCTGGCAGCCTGCCCGGCGACTTGCAGCGCAGCTGGCGCAGCAAGGGCGTGAACACCTATCACGTCGAGTACGGTTATTCGTGCATGGGCTACGAGGTGAATGCGGCGCTGGGGGTGAAGCTCGCCGAGCCCGACAAAGAGGTCTACGCCCTGGTGGGCGACGGCTCTTACATGATGCTGCACTCGGAGCTGGCGACCTCGATCCAGGAGCGCCGCAAGGTCAATGTGGTGCTGCTGGACAACATGACCTTCGGTTGCATCAACAACCTGCAAATGGAACACGGCATGGACAGCTTCGGCACCGAGTTCCGCTTTCGCAACCCCGAGACGGGCAAGCTCGACGGCGGTTTTGTGCCGGTGGACTTCGCCATGAGTGCCGCGGCCTATGGCTGCAAGACCTACAAGGTCAAGACCCTCGATGAGCTGCACACGGCCCTGGCCGATGCGCGGCGCCAGAGCGTCTCGACGCTGATCGATATCAAGGTTTTGCCCAAGACCATGATCCACAAATACCTGTCGTGGTGGCGGGTCGGCGTGGCGCAGGTGTCCACCAGCGCCCGCACCGATGCGGTCGCCAAGACCCTCAACGAACGACTGGCCAAGGCCCGTCAATACTGATTGCCCCAACACTACGAAAGGAGTTTTTCATGTCTTTGAAGCTGGGCGTCATCGGCACCGGGGCCATCGGCCAGGACCATATCCGTCGTTGCAGCCAGACCTTGCTCAACAGCCAGGTGGTGGCGGTGACCGACATCAACCTGCAACAAGCGGCCAAGATCGTTGCCGATCTCAAGCTGACCGCCGAGGTCTACCCCGACGGTCATGCATTGATCAAGGCGCCGGACGTGGAGGCGATCCTCGTCACCTCCTGGGGCCCCAGCCACGAAGAGTTCGTGCTGGCGGCGATTGCGGCGGGCAAACCGGTGTTCTGTGAAAAGCCCCTGGCCGTCACGGCCGAAGGCTGCCGCAAGATCGTCGAGGCTGAAATCGCCCACGGCAAGCGCCTGGTGCAGGTCGGTTTCATGCGCCCTTACGATGAAGGTTATCGCGCGCTGAAGGCGGTGATCGACAGCGGCCAGATCGGCGAGCCGCTGATGCTGCATTGCGCCCACCGCAACCCGAGCGTGGGCGAAAACTACAAGACCGACATGGCGATCACCGACACCTTGATCCATGAGCTGGATGTGTTGCGCTGGCTGCTGGCCGATGACTACGTGTCGGTGCAGGTGGTGTTTCCGCGCAAGACCAGCAAGGCCCTGGCCCATTTGCGCGACCCGCAGATCGTCCTGCTGGAAACCGCCCGGGGCACGCGCATCGACGTCGAAGTGTTCGTCAACTGCCAGTACGGCTACGACATCCAGTGCGAAGTGGTGGGGGAGACCGGCATCGCCAAGCTCCCTGAACCGTCCCAGGTGCAATTGCGCAGTGGCGCGAAACTGTCGAATGCGATCCTGATGGACTGGAAGGACCGTTTCATCGCGGCCTACGACGTCGAATTGCAGGCCTTCATCGACGGCGTGCGCGCCGGGCAGGTGGGCGGGCCGTCGGCCTGGGATGGTTTTGCCGCAGCGGTGGCGGCGGATGCCTGTGTCCAAGCGCAGCAGAGTGGGCAGATCGTCAAGGTCGAACTGCCCGAGCGCCCGCGTTTCTACGGCTAACACCGTCCAAAAATGTGGGAGCGAGCTTGCTCGCGATAGCGGTGGGTCAGTCGACATTACTGCTGGAGGATCCGCCGCCTTCGCGAGCAAGCTCGCTCCCACAGTCGACCGCGTTTCCCCTGAAGGTACTCGGTCAAATTGTGGGAGCCGAGCTTGCTCGCGATGGCGGTGGATCAGCTTGCATTGATGCTGAATGTGCCGCCGTCTTCGCGAGCAGGCTCAGCTCCCACAGGGACTGCATTCAAACCGTGATCTAAGGAGTTTTCATGCGAATCGGACTAGTGGGCTACGGCAAGGGCGGGCGGTTTTTTCATGCGCCGCTGATCAGCAGTCTGCCCGGGGCTACGTTCGTCGGCGTGGTGACCCGGTCTGCCGAGCGGCGCCAGCAACTGGCGAGTGATTATCCGCACGTCCAAGCCTTTGACTCCCTCGAAGAATTGGTCGCAGCGGGCGTTGATGCGGTGGTGGTGTCCACGCCGCTGGACGGTCGCCCGGAGGTGGTGATGCAAGCCATCGACCTCGGCGTGGCGGTGGTCAGCGACAAGCCTTTTGCCTGGGATGCAGCACAGGCCGAGGCGATGGTGATGGCCGCCGAACAACACAACGTGCCGTTGAGCGTGTACCAGAACCGCCGTTGGGATTCGGACTTCCTGACCTTGCGCAAACTGCTGGCGTCAGGCGCCCTGGGGCAGGTCATTCGTTTTGAATCCAGCGTCGAGCGCTATTCGCCGGCCTCGGTCGGCAAAGGCAGCGGAGGCGGGTTCCTGCGCGATTTGGGCAGCCACCTGGTGGACCAGGCGCTGCAACTGTTCGGGCCGGTGGAGCGGGTCTACGCCGAGCTGGACTACCGCCAGCCCGGCCAGGTGTTCGACAACGGCTTCTTCATGTCCTTGACCCATGCCAGCGGCGTGATTTCCCACTTGAGCGGCAATTGCGTGCAAAACGCAGCGCGCCCGCGCTTTCGGGTCAACGGCACCCAGGGCTGCTATACCGTTGAAGGCCTGGACGGCCAGGAAGCCCAGGCGCTGGCGGGCCTGAGCCCGGCGACCGAGGGTGAACGCTGGGGCGCTGAAGAGCATCGGCGCTGGGGCTGGTTCGAACACGGCACCGAGCGCGAGCGGGTGACCTCGGAGCGTGGCTGCTGGCTGGCGTTCTACCAACACCTGCAAACCGCGTTGCAGGGCGCTGGCCCGCTGCCGGTGGAGGCCCGTGATGCATTGGCGACCACGCGCATTCTTGATGCCGCCAGGCAGAGTGCCGAGCAGGGCGAAGTGGTGCGTTTATCGACGCCTGTCGGCCATGGAATAAAAAACGAATAAAATTCTAAAATGAGTTGATATGGAAAATATTTTCCAATAAAGTCAATTCCAGGTTACCGACAATCCTGTCTGTCTCCCGCCAAGCCAGCCTTGAACGGATGCCAGACGAAACAAAAACAAGAAACACAGCTAGGTACCGTCGATGAAAACCTTCAGCCGCTCTGCGTTTCACCTGCCACATCTGCTGCGCCTGTCCGCAGTTCTCCCCCTGTTCGAATCCCTGTGTATCCAGCGTAACGGCGCCATGGTGTGTTGCATGCCCGGCGCGCCCATCGTGCGTTTGCCCCGTTCCTGATCCGTCACGCCTTATCCATAAAACCAACAAAAAAGTGGAGAAAGACCGTTCATGAAGACCAAGACCCGTATCGCCTCGCTGGCCCTGTCGTTGATGCTCACCAGCGGCGCTGCCCTGGCGGACCTGAAGATCGGCGTCAGCATGTCCCAGTTCGATGACACCTGGTTGACTTACCTGCGCGAATCCATGGACAAGAAAGCCAAGTCCCTGCCGGACGGCGTCACCCTGCAGTTCGAAGACGCGCGCAGTGACGTGGTCAAGCAACTGAGCCAGGTGGAAAGCTTCATCAGCCAGAAAGTCGACGCGCTCATCGTCAACCCGGTGGACACCGCCGCGACCCAGCGCATCACCAAGGCCGCCGTGGCCGCCGGTATCCCACTGGTTTATGTCAACCGCCGTCCGGATGATCCGAAGTTGCCAGAAGGCGTGGTCACCGTGGCCTCCGATGACCTGGAAGCCGGCCGCATGCAGATGCAATACCTGGCCGACAAGATGGGCGGCAAAGGCGACATCGTGATCCTGCTGGGCGACCTCGCCAACAACTCCACCACCAACCGCACCAAGGGCGTCAAGGAAGTGCTGGCCAAGTACCCGGGCATCAAGATCGAGCAGGAGCAGACTGGCACCTGGTCCCGGGACAAGGGCATGACCCTGGTCAACGACTGGCTGACCCAGGGCCGCGATTTCAATGCCGTGGTGTCCAACAACGACGAGATGGCCATCGGTGCCGCCATGGCCCTCAAGCAAGCGGGCACCAAGAAGGGCAGCGTATTGATTGCCGGGGTCGATGGCACACCGGACGGCTTGAACGCGATCAAGAAAGGCGAGATGGCCGTCTCGGTGTTCCAGGACGCCAAGGGCCAGGCCGACGGCTCGATCGACACCGCGGTGAAAATGGTCAAGAAACAACCGGTCGAGCAGTCCGTCTGGGTGCCGTATCGCCTGATCACGCCGGAAAACGTCGATCAGTTCAAGTGACGTTTGACGCACCGGTCCCACCACAACAATAAACAGGCAAGGTTGCAACGCCGACCTTGCCGAGGGAGTACCTGATCATGTTCGCTTCAGCGACTGCTTCGAGCGCCCCGGCGATGACTTTCCGGCCGGACGCAATACCTGATGAACCGTATCTGCTGGAAGTCGTCAATGTCAGCAAAGGCTTTCCCGGCGTGGTGGCCCTGTCCGATGTACAACTGCGGGTACGCCCCGGTTCCGTGCTGGCCCTGATGGGCGAGAATGGCGCGGGCAAATCCACCTTGATGAAAATCATCGCCGGTATCTACCAGCCGGACGCCGGCGAACTGCGCCTGCGCGGCAAGCCGGTGACGTTCGACACGCCGCTGGCGGCCTTGCAGGCCGGCATCGCGATGATCCATCAGGAACTGAACCTGATGCCCCACATGAGCATCGCCGAAAACATCTGGATCGGTCGCGAGCAGCTCAACGGCCTGCACATGGTCGACCATGGCGAGATGCATCGCTGCACCGCCCGCCTGTTGGAGCGCCTGCGCATCAAGCTCGACCCCGAGGAGCAGGTCGGCAACCTGAGCATCGCCGAGCGGCAGATGGTGGAGATTGCCAAGGCCGTGTCCTACGACTCCGACATCCTGATCATGGACGAGCCGACCTCGGCCATTACCGAGACCGAAGTCGCCCACCTGTTCTCGATCATTGCCGACCTCAAGTCCCAGGGTAAGGGCATCATCTACATCACCCACAAAATGAACGAGGTGTTTGCCATCGCCGATGAAGTGGCGGTGTTTCGCGACGGTGCCTACATCGGCCTGCAACGGGCCGACAGCATGGACGGTGACAGCCTGATTTCGATGATGGTCGGGCGCGAACTGAGCCAGTTGTTCCCGGTACGGGAGCAACCCATCGGCGATTTGGTGCTGTCGGTGCGCGACCTGAGCCTGGACGGCATCTTCAAAGGCGTGTCCTTCGACCTGCATGCCGGGGAGATCCTGGGCATCGCCGGGTTGATGGGCTCGGGCCGGACCAACGTGGCCGAGGCGATTTTCGGCGTGACCCCGAGTACCGGCGGCGAAATCCTGCTGGACGGCCAACCGGTGCGCATCAGCGACCCGCACATGGCCATCGAGAAAGGCTTCGCGCTGTTGACCGAGGACCGCAAGCTCAGTGGCCTGTTCCCGTGCCTGTCGGTGCTGGAAAACATGGAGATGGCCGTGCTGCCCCATTACGTGGGCAACGGCTTCATCCAGCAGAAAGCCCTGCGCGCCTTGTGTGAGGACATGTGCAAGAAGCTGCGGGTCAAGACCCCGTCGCTGGAACAGTGCATCGATACCTTGTCTGGCGGCAACCAGCAGAAAGCGTTGCTGGCCCGCTGGCTGATGACCAACCCGCGCATCCTGATCCTCGACGAGCCGACCCGTGGCATCGATGTCGGTGCCAAGGCCGAGATCTACCGGCTGATTTCCTACCTCGCCAGCGAAGGCATGGCGGTGATCATGATTTCCTCGGAGCTGCCGGAAGTACTGGGCATGAGCGACCGGGTCATGGTGATGCACGAAGGCGACCTGATGGGCACCCTCGACCGCAGCGAAGCGACCCAGGAACGAGTCATGCAATTGGCTTCAGGCCTGTCCTGATGCCCGTCAGTCCAGATAAAAAAGGTGAATGGTTATGAACGCGATACTGGAAAACAAACCCGCGGCCGCACCGGCCAGGGCGCGCCGGCGACTGCCGACGGAACTGAGTATCTTCCTGGTGCTGATCGGCATCGGCCTGGTGTTCGAAATGTTCGGCTGGATCATGCGCGACCAGAGTTTCCTGATGAACTCCCAGCGCCTGGTGCTGATGATCCTGCAAGTGTCGATCATCGGCCTGCTGGCCATCGGCGTGACCCAGGTGATCATCACCACCGGTATCGACCTGTCGTCCGGCTCGGTGCTGGCGCTGTCGGCGATGATTGCCGCCAGTCTGGCCCAGACTTCTGACTTCGCCCGGGCGGTGTTTCCCTCCTTGACGGATTTGCCGGTGTGGATACCGGTGGTGGCGGGGCTCGGCGTAGGGCTGCTGGCCGGGGCAATCAACGGCAGCATCATCGCCGTTACCGGTATTCCGCCGTTCATTGCCACCCTCGGCATGATGGTCTCGGCCCGTGGCCTGGCGCGCTACTACACCGAAGGCCAACCGGTGAGCATGCTGTCCGATTCCTATACCGCCATCGGGCATGGGGCGATGCCGGTGATCATCTTCCTGGTGGTGGCGGTGATCTTTCACATCGCCCTGCGCTACACCAAGTATGGCAAGTACACCTACGCCATCGGCGGCAACATGCAGGCGGCACGCACATCAGGCATCAACGTCAAGCGCCACCTGGTGATCGTCTACAGCATTGCCGGGTTGCTGGCGGGGTTGGCCGGCGTGGTGGCCTCGGCGCGGGCGGCGACGGGGCAGGCGGGCATGGGCATGTCCTATGAACTGGACGCGATTGCCGCGGCCGTGATCGGCGGCACCAGCCTGGCGGGCGGGGTGGGGCGCATCACCGGCACCGTGATCGGGGCGCTGATCCTTGGGGTGATGGCCAGCGGTTTCACCTTTGTCGGTGTCGATGCCTACATCCAGGACATCATCAAAGGGCTGATCATCGTGGTGGCGGTGGTCATCGACCAGTACCGCAACAAGCGCAAACTCAAGCGCTGAGCCCCGGGAAGTTGTGACAAAGCGCCACGCCTGACCCGCGTGGCGTTGCCATTTGTCTTCTTAATACAGCTATTGCACCGAATTTCTTGTTATAAACGCACTCCGATGACTGCCAAAAGCCTGTCAGAGAACATTTGAAGGGGTTGTCGGACATTTTCCCTATGTTTTCAGTTGCTGAGGCCTCGACTCGGCCTTAGACTGCCGCCCCTCGTAAATTGAGTGCCGGGTGGCGCTTGGAATCGACGGCGCCTTCCTGATGAGCGTGGCAGCTGCGCTGCGGGACGCTCCATAATTCGCCTTAATGCACGTTTTTTTATAGAGATATCAATGACAAAGGAAAAGTTGCTGGCCATGCCGGCGGATGACTACATGAATGCCGAGCAGCTGGCTTTCTTCACCAAGCTGTTGCAGAACATGAAAGTCGAAACCCACGAGCGCATCGAACAGAACCGAATCGCCATTGAGAGCCTGGATACCCCGGCTGACCCGGCGGACGCTGCTTCCGTAGAAGAAGAGCGTACCTGGCTGGTCAACGCCATCGATCGCGACCAGCGGATGCTGCCACAGTTGGAGCAGGCCCTGGACCGCATCAACGACGACAGCTTCGGCTGGTGCGACGACAGCGGCGAGCCGATCGGCCTCAAGCGCCTGCTGATCAGCCCGACCACCAAGTACTGCATCGAAGCCCAGGAACGTCACGAACAGATCGACAAGCACCAGCGTCAGGCCTGATTCGGGTTTTCCAAAAAAAGATCGCGACCTTTTGACGAAGGCCGCGATCTTTTGCTTTCGCCCGTGCTCGTTCGTCTAATCCCGTTGATCTGCTGCAAGAACGCGACTAATGGACCATGGATAATGGCTCTGTAGTGGCGTTTAATGCGGTTATAACAACGAGAATGTGGGTGACGAACATGGCGACAGACGGAACGCTGACGGGTGCGGTGCCGGCCTCGGTACCTGAGACAAAAAGCACGGCGCGCTGGCTGACGCCGACCTTGCAGAGTCTCGCCCTGGCACTGCTGTTGTGCGGAATGGCCCTGGGCGGCTGGTCGCTGTACCTGGGCCTGCCGCTGGTCATGCTCATCGTCTGGTTGCCGCGCCTGCGTTCGCGCGTGGCCGCGGCGCCCGCACTCGCGACCGACACACTGGCCGAGCTGACCCGCGACCTGTCCTACACCACCAGCCATAACGCGCTGTCAGCGGCCGGTGTCGCCTATTCGGTCAAGCAACTGGCCGGCAAGGTCCAGTCCCAACTCGACGCGGCGGCGCAGATCGTCAGCAATGCCGAATCGATGATCGCCACCGAGCAAGCCACTTCGCAACTCAGCCAGCAAGCCCTGAGCGCCGCCAGCGAGGCCCATCGCAGCAGCCTGGCCGGGCGCAGCGAGCTGGTGGAGTCCATCAGCCGCATGCACCAGCTCAGCCAGCGCGCAAACGACAGCCGCGAGTTGATCGAGGCCTTGAGTGTGCGCAGCGATGAAATCCAGCGGGTCAGCCTGGTGATCCAGTCGATCGCCAGCCAGACCAACCTGCTGGCGCTGAACGCGGCCATCGAGGCGGCGCGGGCCGGAGAGCATGGCCGTGGGTTCGCGGTGGTGGCCGATGAGGTTCGTGGCCTGGCCGGGCGCACGGCTGCGGCGACCGGCGAGGTCGGGGTGATGGTGGCCGACATCCAGCAGCGCACCGCCCAGGTGGTGGAGCAGATTCGTCAACTGGCCGCTGACCTGGACATTGGCGTGCAGCAGGTCGAGCATACCGGCCAGCATCTGGAAAACATCGCCCGGCTCGCCGCCGGCGTCGAAACCCAGGTCAGCGCCATCGCCGAAGGCACCGACACCAATCGCGAACAACTCGACAGCCTGTTCCACGCCATCGAGCAGATGCGCGGCGATCTGTCCATCAGCGACCAGCAGACACAGCGCCTGGCCGAGGCCGCCGTGCAAATGGAAGGTCAGGCCGAAACCATCAGCGAACGCCTGGCCGAGGTGGGCCTCGACGATTATCACCAACGGGTCTACGACCTGGCACGGGAAGGGGCGAGCCAGATCGCTGCGCAGTTCGAAGCCGATATCGACCAGGGCCGTGTCAGCCTGGAGGACCTGTTCGACCGCAACTACCAGCCGATACCCAATACCCAGCCAGCCAAATTCCAGACCCGTTTCGACCGTTACACCGACCAGGTACTGCCAGCGATCCAGGAGCCCTTGCTTGCCCGGCATGAGGGCCTGGTGTTTGCGATTGCCTGCACCCAGCAGGGCTACGTGCCGACCCATAACAAGGTCTTCAGCCAGCCGCTGACCGGCGATCCCCAGGTGGACACGGTGAATAACCGCACCAAGCGCAAGTTCTCCGACCGCACCGGGATCCGCTGCGGCAGCCACCAGCAACCTGTACTGCTCCAGACCTACACCCGCGATACGGGGGAGTTGATGCACGATCTCTCGGTTCCGATCATGCTCAAGGGACGTCATTGGGGTGGTTTGCGCCTGGGCTACAAACCCGAGAAGCCGCGCTAGGCTGTGGGAG
>Ga0065714_10002547_pt1 | contig 24515 bp, 21 predicted proteins | sample MisRhiReplicate2_FD_59101 | JGI IMG/M metagenome (GOLD analysis project Ga0065714, IMG submission 59101) | Miscanthus rhizosphere microbial communities from Kellogg Biological Station, MSU, sample Rhizosphere Soil Replicate 2: eDNA_1 v2... | ecosystem: Host-associated > Plants > Roots >... | reverse complement strand
AGACAGCAAGGGCTTCCTCGCCGACCCATACGCCAGTGAAAAACCGCTGTTCACCATCACCGCGCAGAACGTCGACCAGTACAAGGACAAGCTCGCGCCGGGCCAGTACGCGATGTTCAAGCGTTACCCGGAAACCTTCAAGATGCCGGTCTATCCGACCCATCGCGGTGCCACCGTGCCGGACGAGGTGTTCGCCTCCATCAAGAAAAACGCGGTCAACACCAAGCTGGTCTCCGGCGGNAACGGCCTGGAGAACTTCGAGACGGCCGTGCCGTTCCCGATTCCNCAGAGCGGCGTGGAAGTCATCTGGAACCACATCACTCGTTATCGCGGCGGTAGCGTGACGCGTCTGGTCACCCAGGCCACCCCACAGCCCAACGGTTCGTACAGCCTGGTGTATTTCCGCGACCAGTTCGTGTTCCGCGACAAGATGAAGGACTTCGATCCGGCCAACCCTGGCAACATCCTGTTCTACTTCAAGCAGCAAGTGACCGCGCCGGCGCGCCTGGCCGGTGGCGTGCTGTTGGTGCACGAAACCCTCGACCAAGTGAAGGAGCCGCGTTCGGCGTGGGTCTACAACGCCGGCCAGCGTCGTGTGCGCCGTGCCCCGCAAGTGTCCTACGACGGCCCGGGTACCGCCGCCGACGGCCTGCGTACCTCCGACAACCTGGACATGTACAACGGCGCGCCGGACCGCTACGACTGGAAGCTGGAAGGCAAGAAAGAGCTGTACATCGCCTCCAACAGCTACAAGATCGATTCGCCGCAACTCAAGTACGCCGACATCCTCAAGGCCGGCCACATCAACCAGGACCTGGCACGCTACGAGCTGCGTCGTGTCTGGCACGTGACCGCGACGCTGAAGGAAGGCCAGCGCCACATCTACGCCAAGCGTGACTTCTTCATCGATGAAGACACCTGGCAAGCTGCGGTGATTGACCATTACGACGGCCGTGGCCAACTGTGGCGCGTGGCCGAGGCCCATGCCGAGAACTACTACGACAAGCAAGTGCCGTGGTACGCCCTGGAAACCCTCTACGACCTGCAGTCCGGCCGCTACCTGGCACTGGGCATGAAGAACGAAGAGAAATCGGCCTACGACTTCGGCTTCACCGCCACCACCGCCGATTTCACCCCGAACGCCCTGCGTCAGGACGGCATCCGCTAAACCGCTTTACCCGAGGCCGCATCCTCGAAGAAACGCCCCGACTGGTTCGGGGCTTTTTTTTTGCCCAACACACCCCCCCTGTGGCGCGGGAGCAAGCTCCCTCGCCACAAGAGCGGTGGCTGCCTAAGTTTTTTCAAGTCGGTCGGCGTGTAGTCTTTTTGTAGCCATTTGTAGCACTCCCTTCAATACCTCCTCGTTTACCGCTAGTCTGCGGACATCTGCAACGCCGCCACCCGCATTCCAACAAGAGCCGGCCATGACTGATTTGTCTTCACTTCCGGATTCTGCCCGCGCAGCCATCGCGGTACAGGACGGGCGTTTCTACCGCCCGCCCTTGCCCGACGGCCATGTCGTGCGGCCCCGGTTGTGCGAGCGTTTGAGCGCAGGGCTCGCAGGCAGGTTGCTGTTGGTCAGTGCCCCGGCGGGGTTCGGTAAAAGCTCCCTGGCGGTGGAGTTCTGCCAGAGCCTGCCGGCCCATTGGCAAAGCCTCTGGCTGGGGCTCAGCGCCCGGGACAACGATCCCGGCCGCTTCCTGGAACGGTTGCTCGAAGGGCTCCAGGCGTTTTTCCCGCAACTGGGCGGTCGGGCCCTGGGGCTGCTGAAAATGCGCCAGCGTCATCAACCCTTTGCCTTCGAAGAATGGCTCGATGGCCTGCTGGACGAACTGTCCACGCACTTATCGCCCCATGAGCCCTTGCTGCTGGTGCTCGACGATTACCACCTGGCCCAAAGCCCGGTGCTGGATCGCTGCCTGCAATTTTTCCTCAATCACCTGCCCGACGGGTTGCTGGTCCTTGTCACCAGCCGCCAGCGGCCGGATTGGCATTTGGCGCGCTTGCGCCTGTCGCGGCAACTGCTCGAACTCAATGAGCAGGACCTGCGCCTGACCCATGACGAAGCCTTGACCCTGCTCCAGCACCACAGCAGTTCGTTGCGCGGTGAGGCGCTGGAAAACCTTATCCAGCGCAGCGAAGGTTGGGTGGCCGGGCTGCGTTTCTGGTTGCTGGCCGCCTCCGAAGCGGGTACCGAAGGCCTGCTGCCCCAGGCCTTGCACGGCGGCGAAGGGCTGATTCGCGATTATCTGCTTGAAGAGGTCATCGACTGCCTGCCCGCCGAGGTGCAGGCATTTCTCTACGACACGGCCCCTCAGGAACGCTTTTGCAGCGAACTGTGCGACGCCGTGCGCGAGGCCCATGACAGCGCCGAAATCCTGCGTTACCTGGCGGCCCACCAGGTGTTCCTGGTGCCGCTGGACGAGCACGGCCATTGGTACCGATACCACCATCTGTTTTCCGACCTGCTGCGCAGTCGCCCCAGCGCACCGGCCATGGTCCCGGCCGCGACCCTGCACTTGCGAGCCTGCCGCTGGTTCAACGCCCAGGGCCTGATCGACGAAGCCGTGGAGCAGGCGCTGCGGGCCGGGCACCTGGACGTGGCGGCGAACCTGGTGCAGAACCTCTCGGAGGAGCAACTGCTGGCCGAGCAGAACGTCGGCATGTTGCTGCGCTGGAAAATGGACTTGCCCGACAGCCTGCTCATCAGCACCCCGCGGCTGATCGTGCTCTACAGCTGGGCGTTGGGGCTGGCCTGCCAGTTGGACGCTGCCGAAGAGCTGGCGGCGCACTTGAGTCGTTTCCTGCCGGCTCCCTCGGCCACAGCGCAAAAATCCATGCTCGCCCAATGGCTGGCCCTGAGCGGGATCGTCGCCCGTGGCCGGGGCGACCGCGAGGCCACCGTGCGGTATTGCAGCGAAGCTTTGGAGAGCCTGCCGCAAAAACGCTACGGCCAGCGCCTGATGTGCCTGTCCACACTGTCGAACCTGGCGATTGCCGACGGCGACCTGTGGCGCGCCCGGAACCTGAACCGTGATTCCCTGGAGCTGGCGCAGCGGGTCGGTAATCCACTGTTCGAGGCCCTGGCCCATTATGATCGTGCCCGGGTCCTGCAGGCACGGGGGGAGATACTGCGGGCGCTGGATGAAGTGCACCAGGGCCTGCAACGTTTGCACAAGCTGTCGCCCCAGCGGCTTTATGCGGTACGGGCGCGCTTGATCATGTACGAAGGTTTTTTGCTGACCTTGCGCATGCAGCCCCAGGCCGGCCTTGCGCGGCTGCAGGCGGGCCTCACCGAGGCCCGTGCCTGCCGCGACATCAGCGTGCTGATCGGCCATTGCGTGATCGCGCGTATCGAAGGCTACAGTGGCGAGTTCGCCCGGGCCTTCGCCGAACTGGCTGAAGCCGAGCGCCTGATGCATATCTGGGATGTTCCGCCGATCTACTATCTGGCGATGATCACCCTGGTCAAGTGCGAACTCTGGTTGGCCCAGGGCCGCACCGACCTGGCCGAAGCCTGGTTGGCCCGGTTGGGCCAGACCTACACGGGCGAACGGGCCGCCGCACCACCGGAATTCCACCCGCAACTGCCGCTGCATGTCGAATTGCAACAGGCGGTGCTGGAGTCCATCCGAGGCCAACCGATACTCGCGCAAGGGCGGCTCGATGCCTTGCTTGAACACGGTCAGCAGAGTGGCCGGCAGATGCTCAGCGTGATGGCGCTCAACCAGAAAGTCGCCTTGCTGCTGAGCATCGGGCGTGAACCCGAAGCCCGTCGCACCCTGGCCCAGGCTTTCGAAGCCGCCAGCGGCGGGGTATTGCAGCCTTTCGAGTGGTTGTTCGGCGAGCACCGTGAATGGTTGCGCGAACAGCTGCTGCAGGCACCGCCCAGTACCTTGCGCGAGCACCTGCTCGAACGCCTGCCCTCGACGGTGGCCCAGCCTGCCGACCCAGCGGCGCCGGTCGAAACCCTCAGCAGTCGCGAGCGGGCGGTGTTGCAGTTGATTGCCCAAGGCTGCTCGAACCAGGAAATCAGCGAGCAGTTGTTTATCTCGCTGCACACCGTCAAGACCCACGCCAGTCACATCAACAGCAAACTCGGCGTCGAGCGCCGCACCCAGGCGGTGGCGCGGGCGAAGGCGTTGGGGTTGTTGGGTTGAGCGAGATTTTGGGAGCGGTGAGAACCCCCTGTGGCGAGGGAGCAAGCTCCCTCGCCACAAAGGCTTTGACAAGGAATCCTTCGATGTTGCCCCTCTACAAAACCATCCAATCCCCCGTCGGCCAACTGATCCTCGTCGCCCGGGAGACACGGCTGGCGGCCATCCTCTGGGAAAACGAGCGGCTCAATCGGGTGCGGCTGGGGCCTTTGGAGGAGGACACCCAGCACCCGGTCCTCAAGGAAACCGAGCGTCAGTTGCTGGAATACTTCGCCGGCCAGCGCCGTCGTTTCGAGCTGAAGCTGGACTTCGCAGGGACTGATTTCCAGATCCGCGTCTGGCAAGCCCTGTTGACCATCCCCTTCGGCGAAACCCGCAGCTACCGCGACATCGCCATCCAGATTGGCCAACCGACGGCGGTTCGGGCGGTTGGCGCCGCCAATGGCCGCAACCCCATCTCGATCATCGCCCCATGCCACCGCGTCATCGGCAGTTCCGGCAGCCTTACCGGCTTCGCTGGCGGCCTGGCGGCGAAGCAGCTGCTGCTCAGCCTTGAAGGTCAGCAGAGCCTGCAATTGGCGTTCTGACCTGCCGACTTCCCTGTGGGAGCGAGCTTGCTCGCGATAGCGGAGTGTCAGCTTGCGAAAATACTGATCATGCCGCCGTCATCGCGAGCAAGCTCGCTCCCACAGGTGTTTTTGCATCCGCTCCCACAGGTTTCAGGCTGGTGGGGATTTGGGAGGCCGCATGCGCGTCGGCGGTTGGCCGTTGGCGTTGTGCTGGTAGATCTTCGTGGGCTGGCCCTGTTCATTGAAGAACACCTGGCCAATGCCTGCGCTGTTCCACAGCCGCTCACCGGCTTCGGCGTGTTCCGGGGTGTGGGGGACGATGCGCATGCTGCGGCGCTTGGTGAACCAATTCAAGGGCGAGCGCGGCGAGTAGAGCCAGCGATTCAGGCGATCGAACCATTCCAGCAGCGCAGGCGGAAATTCATTCTTGATGCCGCTGCTGGTGATCTGCCAGATGCGCGGACCGCCCTTGCGGTGTGGGATCAATACTTCGTAAACGAAGGAATAATGCACGTCCCCGGACAGCACCACGTAATTACCGGGCGTACGCGAGTGGCGGAAAATATTCAGGATCACCTGGGCAGCGCCGCGATGGGCCATCCAGTTTTCCGCATCCACCAGCAGCGGATAACCGCACCAACTGAACACCCGCTGCACAGTCTCGATCAGCTTCACACCGAAGATCGGTGCCGGTGAGACGATGATCGCCGACGGGTGATCCAACAACTCCTGCTGCAACTCGCTCAGGGCTTCCCAATCCAGCAGGCCGGAAGGCTGCTTGAGGTTGTTCTCGCTGCGCCAGCGGCGGGTGCGGGTGTCGAGCACCACCAGGGCCGGGGTGCTCGGCAGCACGTAATGCCATTGCTGGAAAGCCAGCAGGGTGTCGATCAGTTGGTCCTGGGGTTCGCTGTCGAGGTAACGGTCCCGGGCGGTGTCGCTCAGGGCCAAGGTTTGCGGGAGCACGTCAGCGAAGGCATCCGGGTTGTTGCCCCAGCCCTGGCAGAGCATGTAGGCGATCAACGCATTACCGATGATGCGTTTGGAGAACGGATGGCCGTAGGCCGTTTCCTCCCACTGCGCAGACAGGTTCCAGTCATCGGTAATGTCGTGGTCGTCGAAAATCATCAGGCACGACAGGTGCGCAAACACCCGCGCCACACCGCCCAGCCCGGTCTTGAACGCATCGATGCGCTGCTGTTCCAGGTCGTAGCGCTGGCGCCGTTCGACGGTCAGTTCGGGCGGTTGCACCGTGATCAGCGTCCAAGGCACGGGTGACCACACCAGCAGGTACATCGCCATGACCTCGGCGAAAGTCACCAGGTGATTGTCGGCGCTGCTGCTGGTGAAAATCGGCTTGCGGGCCCCGCCGAAAAATCGCTCGCGCAGGGTTTCGTTACTCTCAAGTGCCGGCAGCAAATCGGCACGATGGTAATAACTGGCCGGGTGCTGATAGAGCTTGGCGCTGTCTTCCACCACGGCACCGTCCAGGCATTCCTCGAACAGCCCCAAGCGTTCGATCAGCGCATGAATCGCCCGCAACATAGGCCCGGCGACATCGTCGGCATAGACCTGGTCGCCGCTCATCATCAGCAATGCCGGGCGCTGCTCCGGGGTTTGCGCCAATAGCCGGTCGACGCAGAGCAGGCCGTCGTTGGCTGGGTAGTGGGGTTTGCGGCAAGAGCCGTGGACCAGTTGCTCGATGCGCGAATGCAACATGAAATTCGGGCACGGTGCGCCGTCATACAGCAGATGCGGCGCCCATTCGGCGATGGGCGCGCCGTCCACCAGCAAGTCGTAGTCAATCGTCACGTCCCGGGGCAGGGGGCTGTCGAGCCGTACATCGATCAGGTGTACAAAAGCCTGCTGCCCCACCGGCACCACGGTGCAGCACGTCGCATCCAGTGCACGATCGCCCACGCCGGCCACGCGCAACGTCAACGCCAATGCTCGCGTACCCACCAGCCACATCACCAGCCGCGAGGGCTCCAGCCGTCGCAACAGTGGGCCGACCAGGACGGCGGGCAGGGCGGTGGTATCGGCGGTGGACGGCAGCATTCGCGAGTAAAAGCTCTGTTCAGGGAGAGGCGGGGATCATAACGCAATGTGCCGGGTTGCTGGGGACGGTGGATTCAACGTGGATGACCGCTTTTGTGGCGAGGGAGCCTGCTCCCTCGTCACAGGGCCGTGCTATACCTTGTTACATCACTGGGCCTTGTTGGAAGCCTCAGCCGCCTTGATCAGGTCCGGCCCGATCTCCTGTTCAAACTTCGCCCACACCGGCTTCATTTTTTCGCGCCAGGCGTTACGCTGCTCTGGTGTGAGGGTAATGATCTCGGTGGTCTTGGCGTCCAGCACATGCTGCTTGTCCTGCTGGTTGAATCGCTCCGCTTCCTGGTTGGCATGGGCGGTGGATTCGACCACGATCTTGTCCAGTTCGCTGCGGATATCCGGCGGCAGGCCGTTCCAGAAGTCCGAGGTGGTGATCAGCATGTAGTCGAGTATGCCGTGGTTGGACTCGGTGACGTATTTCTGCACTTCATTGAGTTTCTGGTTGTAGAAGTTCGAATAGGTGTTTTCCGTGCCGTTGACCAAACCGGTGCGCAAAGCCTGGTACACCACCGAGAAGATCATCGGTTGCGCCTTGGCGCCCACGGCCTGGAACTGTTCCTGCAGCACCGCGGAGGTCTGTATCCGGAACGCCAGGCCGCGGGCATCCTCGGGGGTGCGCAGCGGCTTGTTGGCCGATAGCTGCTTCATGCCGTTGTGCCAATAGGCCAGGCCGGTGATGTTCTTGCTTTCCATGGACTTGAGCAGCTTCTGGCCCTCGGGGCTGCGCTGGAAACGGTCCACGGCGGCGATGTCGTTGAACAGGAAGGGCAAGTCGAACAACTGCACCGACTTGGTGTACTGATCGAACTTGGCCAGCGACCGCGCAATGATCTGCACTTCCCCGAGGAGCAAGGCTTCCAGCTCCTTGTCATCGCCATACAGCGTGGAGTTTGGGTACACCTCCACCTTCACCTTGCCCGCCAGTCGTTCATCCACGAGCTTCTTGAACATCAACGCGCCCTGGCCTTTGGGCGTTTGTTCGGCCACGACATGGGAAAACTTGATCACGATCGGTTCCGCCGCCGTGGCCGTGCCCAACGCACTGAAGGCCAGGGTACAGGCGAGCGTTATCCACATAGGTTTGAGCATTGCCGGATTTCCTTATGCATGTGTCGACGGTGCATTAACCACACCAGGAGCTGCACCTGCGGAGTGATGAGCCAGTGCCTTCGCTCCGCAGGTCTGTGTTCGGTTGGGCTTAACTCATCCCCAACCAGTTCGGTAGCACCAGCGAGATCCACGGCACATAGGTAATCAGCACCAGGAACGCCAGCAGAATCATCAACCATGGCATGGCGGCGCGGATGGTGGCGGGCAGGGACATGCCGGTCACCGCCGAGGTGACGAACAGGTTCAATCCCACCGGTGGCGTGATCAGGCCGATCTCCAGGTTCACCACCATGATGATGCCCAGGTGGATCGGGTCGATGCCCAGCTTCATGGCGATGGGGAACAGGATCGGCGCCAGGATCAGGATGATCGCCGAAGGCTCCATGAACGCGCCCGCGACCAGCAGCACGATGTTCACCACCAGCAGGAAGGTCACCGGCGTCAACCCGGCATCGATCACCCATGCGGTGATTTGCTGCGGCAGTTGCTCGGTGGTCAGTACGTGGGCGAAGAGCATGGCGTTGGCGATGATGAACATCAGCATGATGCTCAGCTTGGCCGACTCCAGCAGCACTTTCGGCGTCTCACGGAACGTCAGGTCCTTGTAGACGAACAACGCAATGAACGCCGAATACACCGCCGCCACCGCCGCTGCTTCGGTGGGGGTGAACATCCCGGAGTAAATCCCGCCGAGGATGATGAACATCAGCAGCAGGCCCCAGATGGCCTGGCGTGCCGTGCTCAACCATTCACGGAGCGTCGCCCGGGGCAGGGCTGGGAGGTTTTTCTTCACAGCGACGATGTAGATCGCCACCATCAGGAAAAAACCCAACAACAAGCCGGGAATCACACCGGCCATGAACAGCTTGCCCACCGAGGTTTCGGTCGCCGCGGCATACACCACCATCACGATCGAGGGCGGAATCAGGATGCCCAGGGTCCCGGCGTTGCACACGATGCCTGCGCCAAACGCCTGTGGATAACCCGAGCGCACCATCCCGGCAATGGCGATGGAGCCGACCGCTGCCACCGTCGCGGGGCTTGAGCCCGACAACGCCGCAAACAGCATGCAAGCCAGCACCGCCGCAATCGCCAGGCCGCCACGGATATGCCCGACGCAGGCGTTGGCAAAGTCGATCAGCCGTCGTGCCACACCGCCGGTGGTCATGAACGCACCGGCCAGCAGGAAGAACGGAATCGCCAGCAACGTGTAGTGCTCGGACGTTTCGAACAGCTTGATCGCCAGGGAACGCACCGAGTCGGGGCTGAAGAAAATGATAGTCAGCGAGCCGGCCAATCCCAGCGAAATGGCAATGGGCACGCCGATGAACATCAGCACGAACAGTGCTATGAACAGGAAGGCAATGGTCATGGCTTGTCTTCCTCATGTTCGGTCAACTTGATGGCTTCGGCTGCTTCATCGGCCAAGCCCAGACCGGTCTGGCGGTTGCGCAGGATCCGCACGAGAATTTCTGCGAAACGGATAAACACCAGGGCAAAACCGACCGGTACGATCAACCCGATATGCCACTGCATGATGCCGAAATGGCCGAGATCCTCGGCGCCGATCTGGGCAATCATCAAGGTGTTGATCCATTCGAAACTCGCCACCGCCAGCAGCCCGGCATAGCCAAGGCAGCACAGGCAAGCAATGACGCCGATGACGCGCTGCACCGGTTTGCTCGCCAGTTTCACCAGCGCATCGACGCCGATGTGCCCGGCCGTGCGCACGCCGTACGACAACCCGAAAAAGATCAGCCAGCCAAACAGGGCCTTGGTCAGTGACGTGCTCCAGGTCATGGCCTGGGCCATGCCCATGACGGTGTCACCAATGGCGAACATCGACTCGCTCGCGGCTGACCATTGGTCGCCGAGGCTATAGAAAACGGTATAGAGATTGTTGAGTACCACGTAGACGAACGTTACAAGCGTCATGGCGGCCAGAAGGAAGGCAATGAAAGCTTCCTCGAAGTGTTCCCAGATGCGCCGAAGGGCGTTCATGGCGTGACCTCTCCTGTGGGGGACGACAGGCCGGCGCTACCAGGGCGGCAGCACCGGCCAACCAATCACTGGGCCTTGTTGGAGGCTTCGGCGGCTTTGATCAGGTCAGCGCCGATATCACCTTCGAACTTTTTCCATACCGGTTTCATCTTGTCGCGCCATTCGCCACGTTCTTCTGGCGTCAGGGTGATGATCTCGGTGGTCTTGGCGTCGAGGATGCGCTGTTTGTCGTGCTCGTTCAGTTGCGCGGCCTCTTTGTTCACGTGGGCCGTGACTTCTACCAGGATCTTGTCCAGTTCAGTGCGGATGTCCGGCGGCAGGCCGTTCCAGAACTTGGTGTTGGTGATCAGCATGTAGTCGAGTACACCGTGGTTGGATTCGGTGATGTACTTCTGCACTTCATGCATTTTCTGGCTGTAGATGTTCGAGTACGGGTTTTCCGCACCGTTGACCACGCCGGTCTGCAAACCTTGGTAAACCTCGGCGAAACTCATCTTGCGCGGGTTGGCGTTCACCGCCTTGAATTGCTCTTCCAGTACCGCCGATGCCTGTACGCGGAACTTCAGGCCACGAGCATCCTTGGGTTCACGCAGGGGTTTGTTCGCCGACAGCTGCTTCATGCCGTTGTGCCAATAAGCCAGGCCGGTGATGTTCTTGCTTTCCATGGATTTGAGCAGCTTCTGGCCTTCAGGGCTCAACTGGAAACGGTCCACGGCGGAGATGTCATCGAACAGGAACGGCAAGTCAAACAACTGTACGGTCTTGGTGTATTGCTCGAACTTGGCCAGTGACGGCGCGATCATCTGCACGTCGCCCAATAGCAGGGCTTCCATTTCCTTGCCATCGCCGAACAGTGAAGAGTTGGGGTAGACCTCGACCTTCACTTTGCCTGGCAACCGTTCTTCCACGAGTTTTTTGAACAGCAGCGCGCCTTGGCCTTTTGGTGTTTGTTCGGCGACCACATGGGAGAACTTGATCACCACCGGATCTGCCGCCATGGCCGTGCTCATCGCACTAAGGGCCAATGTGCAAGCGAGCGCTTTCCAGATAGGTTTGAACATTACGGGCTTTCCTCTTGTTTTTAGTATTTTCGTGCGGGCTCATTCAAAACACAGCGCACGGCGGAACAATGATGAGTCTAGGCAGAAAAACAACTTGTCGAGTGCGGTTAACAGGAAAACCGTCCTTTGGCTGTACATCTCGACAGGTTGCGCTAGAGCCCTCCTTGCGTCGGGCTGAAACATCACAAACGGGTCATTTCGAAAGGTTTCAGTCAATAACCGTGCTGGGGCAGAAAACCATAAAGGAGCGGTGATGGCTACTGGCTTTCAATCTTGCGCCAGCGCTTATTGAATCCATGGTGCGAGCAGGTCTGCTAGGCTATTCGTCCAGGATAAAAACCTCATGGAGAGGGCAGAATGTTTACATTCGACACGTTGTGGAAAAGCCATCCGCAGATATTTGGTGATGCCGCGCCTTGCAGAACCAATGGTGCCAAGAACTTCAGTGACCAATGCGCGATCAACCTCGGCGTGGCCCTGCGTCGCGCTGGTGCAGACATGAGTCAGCTCAAAAGCGTGCGACATTGCTGGCAACACCCCAAGAGCGACGGGCACATATTGGCCGCCGAAGAGCTCGCCAAGGCCTTGAGCCGCGCCAAGATTCCTGGCTTGCAGGCCATGAAGACCATTAAAAGCGAAGAATTCGAAGAGACCCTGAGCGGGCAGCAGGGCGTTATTTTCTTCAAGGACTTCTGGCGTCGGGCAAACGAAACCACGACCAACCGCAGCGGCGATCACATCGACCTGTGGAATGGCCGTCGCCTGACGGATTGGCTGAGCTACCCACGTATACAAATGGGTTTTTCGATCGAAGGCACGTTCTCGGACTTTCACGATTCCAAGGACATCTGGTTCTGGAAAGTCATATGAACGTCATCAAGGAAACTTTGTTTGTTCTCCTGATCATCGTGTTGGCGGTCGGTACATTTAATTTGGCGTTCATGGCCGTTGGTAGTTATTTCGGGCCGTTCTACGAGAGCGAAGCAGACCAGAGCCGCAACTTTGCGATCTGGTTGTTTGGCAATGTCGGGGTGGTGGTCGTGGCTGCGACGGTGGGCATTGTCTGGAGTCGACGGCGCAAACCTCGAATCTAGCCAGGCAGCCAAAGTCAGCACAAAATCTGTGACAGGGAGTCCACCCTCCGCAGCCACCGCCTCCCACAGTTTTTGATTGCGGCTGTTCACAAGTTCGGCGTCCGCCAGAGATCCCCTGTGGGAGCGAGCCTGCTCGCGAAGACGGCGGCACATCCAGCATCACCGCCTCTGACACACCGCTATCGCGAGCAAGCTCGCTCCCACAGTTTTGATCCCAGGTGTTGACGAATTCTGCGCTCACCACAGTCCCCCTGTGGGAGCGAGCTTGCTCGCGATGCCGGCGGCACAGCCAACATCACCGTCTCAGACAGACCGCTATCGCGAGCAAGCTCGCTCCACAGTCGCCCATCCCCTGGCCCACGTCTTCAGCCTTCAAGGCACTACGTCGTCTGCGACAAGTGGTCTCACTTCACGCTGCGTGGTATGACGACATTTTAGAATTTTGCTCATGGAAATAACCTCTTCTTCGCGGAAAACCTCGTGCGTACGCAAGTTTTATTGCGTTTAAGGGGTTGACAGTCCACCGGGAACGTCAGAATAATCCGCTACGTTGTATGACGACATACAAATAAACAATAACAACATTGGTGTTCCTCCCCATGAGAATCACAGGCGTTCACGTCGACGTTTTTTCCACCCCTTCGCGCCGTGCCCAGGACAGCGCCGGCCATGCCCATCCAGGCGATGAGGTCATGATCAAGATGGCTTTGCTGCGAATCGGTTGCGACGATGGCTCCGAGGGTTATGCCTTCGGCCCGCCTGAGTTGATTCGTCCGCACATCATCGAGTCCTTTGTGCGCAAAGTGCTGATCGGTCGCGACCCGATGGACCGCGAGAGCATCTGGCAAGACCTGGCACACTGGCAGCGCGGCAGTGCCGGGCAGTTCACCGACCGGGCGCTGGCGCTGGTGGAGCAAGCCTTGTGGGACTTGGCCGGGCGTGCGCTCAAGCTGCCGGTGCACAAGTTGATTGGCGGCTATCGTGACAAGGTTCCGGCGTACGGCTCGACGATGTGCGGCGACGATTTGCCGGGTGGCCTGTCGACGCCGGACGAGTACGCTCAGTTCGCCGAGAAGCTGGTCCAGCGCGGCTACAAGGCCATCAAGTTGCACACCTGGATGCCGCCGATTTCCTTCGCCCCCAACCCGCAAATGGACATCCAGGCCTGCGCCGCCGTGCGTGAGGCGGTCGGCCCCAACATCGCGTTGATGCTCGACGGTTACCACTGGTACAGCCGCATGGACGCGCTGACCATTGGCAAGGCACTACAGGAGCTGAATTTCGCCTGGTTCGAGGAGCCGATGATGGAAGACTCGGCCGAGTCCTATGCCTGGCTGGCGGCCAACCTGGATATTCCGGTGCTGGGCCCGGAAAGCATCGCCGGCAAGTTTCACAGCCGCGCCAGTTGGGTCACCCACAAGTCCTGTGACATCCTGCGTGCCGGCGTGGCCGGGGTCGGTGGTATCGGGCCGTGCCTGAAGGTGGCGCACTTGGCTGAGTCGTTCGGCATGGATTGCGAAGTCCACGGCAATGGCGCGGCGAACCTGGCGGTGGTCGGTGCCATCAGCAACTGTCGTTGGTACGAGCGCGGCTTGCTGCACCCGTTCCTCGACTATGAAGAAGTCCCGGCGCACCTCAACAGCATCGTCGACCCCATGGACGCCGACGGTTTTGTGCACCTGTCGGATCGGCCAGGGTTGGGCGAAGACATCAACTTCGCGTATATCGAGGCCAACACCCTGTCTCGACATTGATCCTGTTCCACGCCTGAGGCTGATGACTGCCCGGGCGACAAAGTCTTTATAAATATAAGAAAGGACTGAACCATGAATCTCTGGCCCAAGCGCCTGACCAGGCTGCTATGCGTCGCCGTGGCCCTGTGCGCAGTGCAGGTGCCCGTCAGCCTGGCCCAAGGCGAAACGCCCCCCGACCAATTGGTGGTGGGCATGAGCATGATCAACCTGCTGTCCCTGGACCCCGCTGCGGCCACCGGCCTGGAGGTCGCCGAAGTCAATGCCAACGTCTATGACATGCTCCTGGAGCAGGACGCGGCGCAGCCGGACACGCTGATTCCGGCCCTGGCGAAAACCTGGGAAGTCAGCCCCGACCGCATGCGCCTGACGTTCCAGTTGCGCGACGACGTGCGTTTTCACTCCGGTGCGCCACTGACCGCGCAAGACGTCGCCTGGTCATTGCAACGGGTGGTCACCCTCAACCGCGCCCTGGCTTCAACCTGGAAAGCCTACGGCTTCACCGCCGACAACGTCGTCAAACTGATGCGTGCCGAAGGGCCGCACACCTTTGTCATGGAGCTGCCCCGCATTACCGACCCGATGCTGGTGCTCAATACCCTGGCGACCTCTCCCAGTGCCTTCATCATCGATCGCTCGGTCGCCTTGCAACATCAGGTCGGCGACGACCAGGGCGCCGCATGGCTGGCGACGCACACGGCCGGGTCCGGCGCGTTCAAGCTCGACATCTGGCGGGCCAACGACGTGATCCTGATGAGTCGTCATGACGACTATTGGCGCGGCCCCGCGAAGTTGCGCCGGGTGATCATGCGTAACATGACCGAGTCCCAGGCACTGCGCCTGATGGTCGAGCGCGGTGACCTGGATGTCGCCCGGGGCATGGCCGCCACCGACATCAAGGCGCTGGGCAAGGTCGAAGAAGTGCGCATCCAGAGCATCGCCCGCGGCACGCTGTATTACGTGGCGATGAGCATGCAGCAACCGTTGTTCCAGGACATCCGCGTGCGCCAGGCCATCCGCCTGCTGATCGACTACCAGGGCATCAACGATGTGGTGATGCCGCACTACGGCGTGATCAATCAGCGGCCGTTGCAGTTGGGGCTGCCTGCACGCCTGGAGGATCCGGGCTATCGCCTGGATGTGGTCGAGGCCAAGCGCCTGCTGGCGGCGGCCGGACATGCCGAAGGCTTCAAGGTGACCATCCGTTCGCTGACCGATCCACCGTTCATCAACATCGCCACCAGCCTGCAGGCGACACTGGCCCAGGCGGGTATCCAGGCGACGATCATCACCGGCACCGGCAACCAGATCTATGGGGCGATGCGCGACCGCCAATTCGACATCCTCGTCGGTCGTGGCGGCGGCGGGGCGGAGCGTCATCCGCACTCGAGCCTGCGGGCCCTGGTGTACAACCCGGACAACCGCACCGAAGCCAAGCTGAGCAACTTCCAGGGCTGGCGCACCTCGTTTTTCAACCCGCAGCTCAATCAATTGATCGAGCAAGCCGAGCGCGAGCGTGACCCCGAGCACCAGCGCGAAATCTACGCGCAGATCCAGACCCTCTACGACCAACAGGCCGGGGCGATCATGCCGGTCTCACAGATGGTGGACGAAGTGGTGATCCATGCGGATGTGCGCAACTACATCGGCCACACCGCCGCCACCACGCGTCTTCGGGACGTCTACAAGCAGCGCTGAAATCGACGGCCACAGGGCCAAGGCAGGAATGAACATGTCGACTGCATCCTTTTCAATCTGGACCACCCGGGCCGCTTCGGCGACCCGGCGCGGCGGCTCGGTGGCGGTGACGTTGCTGGGGTTGCTGCTACTGACTTTTTTCATCGGGCGAGTGATGCCCCTGGACCCGGTGCTGGCCATCGTCGGCCCGGACGCCGACGCCTCGGCCTACGCCCAGGTGTACAAAGAGCTGGGCCTGGACAAACCGTTGTGGACCCAGTTCGCGATCTACCTCGGTGACCTGTTGCACGGTGATTTCGGCATGGCCTTGCTGACCGGCAACCCGGTCATCACCGACATCGCCCGGGTCTTCCCGGCTACGTTGGAACTGGCGACCCTGGCCATTCTGTTCGGCGTGTTGGCGGGCCTGCCGCTGGGTGTCTACGCCGCGACTCATCAGGGACGTGCCGGTGACCATATCGCGCGTCTGATTACCCTGTTCGGTTATTCCACACCGATTTTCTGGATCGGCATGATGGCTTTCCTGGTGTTCTACGCCTGGCTGGGTTGGGCCGGTGGCGTCGGGCGCATCGGCCTGGCCTATGACGGGCTGATCCCGAGACACACCGGGCTGTTGTTGATCGACACCGCCTGGTCCGGCGACTGGGAGGCCTTTCGCAGTGCGTTGCGCCATATCCTGTTGCCGGCGGTAATCCTCAGCTTCAACTCGGTCGCCTACATCAGCCGCATGACCCGCAGCTTCATGCTCGAGCAGCTGTCCCAGGAATACATCATCACCGCCCGGGTCAAGGGTTTGTCCCAGCGGCGCATCGTCTGGGGTCATGCGTTCGGCAACATCCGCGTGCAGTTGCTGACCATCGTCGCGCTGGCCTACGGCGGCCTGCTGGAGGGCGCGGTGCTGATCGAAACCGTGTTCGCCTGGCCGGGCTTCGGCCAGTACCTGACCAGCAGTTTGCTGCTCGGTGACATGAACGCGGTGATGGCCTGCGTGCTGTTGATCGGCCTCATCTTCGTGACGCTGAACCTGATCAGCGACGCGCTGTACAAGATCTTCGACCCGAGGACTCGCTAATGAACCTGCCCCTGGCTTCCAGCGCACCCGCCGCCGCGCTGCCCGCTTCCAGTACCGCAGCGATGGCCGCCAGCACCTTGCGCCTGCTGCGTTTCCTGCTGCGCAACCCGATGACCTTCGCCGGCCTGGTCGTTGTCTCGACCCTGATGCTGGTCGCGGCTTTTGCTCCCTGGATCGCCGGCCACGATCCGTTGCTGCAGAACCTCGCCGGCGCGTTGCAGGCACCCAGTAGCGCGCACTGGTTCGGCACTGACGAATACGGTCGCGATGTGTTCGCCCGGCTCGTCTACGGCTCGCGCATCACCCTGTACATCGTCTTGCTGGTGACGGTGATTGTCGGCCCCATCGGCCTGCTGGTCGGGACGGTTTCCGGTTACTTCGGTGGCTGGGTCGACAGCCTGTTCATGCGCATCACCGACATCTTCATCTCGTTCCCCAGCCTGGTCCTGGCGCTGGCGTTCATCGCCGCCCTCGGCCCGGGGCTGGAGCACGCAGTAATCGCCATCGCACTCACCGCATGGCCGCCGATTGCCCGGCTTGCCCGCGCCGAAACACTGCCGTTGCGCAACGCCGACTTCGTCGTCGCGGTACAGCTCCAGGGTGCATCCAGTACCCGGGTCATCCTGCGGCACATCATTCCAATGTGCCTGTCGTCGGTGATCATCCGCCTGACCATGAACATGGCGAGCATCATCCTCACCGCCGCCGCCCTGGGCTTTCTCGGCCTCGGCGCCCAGGCACCGTTGCCGGAGTGGGGCGCGATGATCTCCACCGGGCGGCGCTACATGCTCGAAAGCTGGTGGCTGGTGGCGGCGCCCGGTGCGGCGATCATGCTGGTCAGCCTGGCTTTCAACCTGTTGGGCGACGGCTTGCGCGACGTCCTTGACCCCCGCAGCCAATCCTGAGGACAGCCCCATGACTGAGATAAAACTTGCGGTACAGGACTTGTGCGTGGAGTTTCGCAACGCCGGCAAAACCTCCCTGGCGGTGCGTGACGTGTCGTTCACCCTGGGCCGGGAAAAACTCGCCATCGTTGGTGAATCCGGCTCGGGCAAATCCACCGTCGGCCGCAGCCTTTTGCGTCTGCATCCGCCGACCGCGCGGGTCACCGCCAAGATGTTGCGCTTCGCCGACATCGATCTGTTGGCCGCCAGCGAAAAGCAGATCCAGGCGATTCGCGGCGCGCGCATGTCGATGATCATGCAAGACCCAAAGTACTCGCTGAACCCCGTGGTGCGGGTCGGCGAACAAATCGCCGAGGCCTACCTGGCCCATCACAAAGTGCCCCATCGCGAGGCCCGCGAACGCGCCCTGGACATGCTCGCCAAGGTGCACATTCGCGACCCTCGGCGGGTCTATGAACTGTACCCCCACGAGGTCTCGGGCGGCATGGGCCAGCGGATCATGATCGCCATGATGGTGATCACCGATCCCCAGGTAATCATCGCCGACGAACCGACTTCGGCGCTGGACGTGTCGGTGCGCCGCCAGGTGCTCAACGTGCTGGAAGAGTTGGTCAGCGAGCGTGACCTGGGGCTGATTTTCATCAGTCACGATTTGAATCTGGTGCGGCATTTCTGTGACCGCGTGCTGGTGATGTACGCCGGTCGCGTGGTCGAGTCGATTGCCGCCGCNGACCTGGGTAACGCCACCCATCCTTACACCCANGGCCTGTTGGCNGCATTGCCGAGCCTGGACCATCCNCGCGCCACGNTGCCGGTGCTGCAGCGNGACCCACACTGGTTGAATGCTTGAGGAGCCTGTCATGAGCATGATTGAAATCGCCGGCCTGAACCTCAGTTTTGGCACGGGCGCGACACTGAACGCGGTATTGCACGACGTCGATTTGAGCGTCGCCGAAGGTGAGGCATTCGGCCTGGTGGGGGAGTCCGGTTCGGGCAAGACCACCGTGCTGCGCTGCCTGGCCGGGCAGTACCAGCATTGGAGTGGACAACTGCGGGTCGCAGGGCAAGCCGTCACGCGCAACCTGCCGCTGAATCACTACCGCACCGTGCAGATGGTGTTTCAGGACCCGTATGCTTCGTTGCATCCGCGCTACACCGTCGATGCCGCGTTGCAGGAACCGCTGCGCATCCACGGCATCGACGGACGTGCGCAGAAGGTCAGCGAGATCCTGCGCAAGGTCGGCTTGAACGACAGCTTCCGCTTCCGCTATCCGCATCAGTTGTCCGGCGGTCAGCGCCAACGGGTGGCGATTGCCCGTGCGCTGATCCTGCGTCCCCGGGTGCTGTTGCTGGACGAGCCGACCTCGGCGCTGGATGTCTCGGTGCAGGCGGAGATCCTCAACCTGCTGGCCGACTTGCGTCGCCAGGAAGGGCTGACCTACCTGATGGTCACCCATGATCTGGCGGTGGTGGCGCACCTGTGTGATCGGCTGGCAGTGATGCAGCAGGGCAGGGTGGTGGAGACGCTCGACAGTCACCTGCTGGCGAGCGACGGCGCTGTCCATGCGTACACCCGTTTGCTGGTGCAAGCCAGTCGCGACATACAACGTGTACCCATCGCTGTCTGAGTTTTTTAACTGACGAGTTGTACTTGTTTTAACCCGTAAAAGACGTTGAGCCCCAGGTATCAATGCCGCGCACGCGCTCGCCTGTGATTTGGCGTTTACCCCAACTAACTATTAAACCAACAAGAATAAAAAACATGAAAAAGTCCCTCGTAGTTCTGTCCATCGCTTCGTTGTTCACGTCGGTTGTTGCACAGGCCGATACCGGTTATATCAACGTTCGCCATCAATATGCGGAACAGTCGCGCATGCATGCCGACCGCGCCAAGTTCGGCATGCGGCTGGACAACGGCATTGGGTTGGAAGGTGAACTCAAATACAAGACCGCCGGTGATCGCGAAGACGTCGCCTTCGACAACACCGTTGGCAGCGGCCATGAATTCACCGTCAACTATCAGCACAAGATCGATGACCGCTGGACGCTGACGCCCTCGTTCGCCATGGAGAGCGATGAGGAATCCACCACCTACAAATTGGGCATGCGCCTGGGCTACAAGATCACCAAGGAACTGAGCATCGCCGGTCGCTACCGCTACGATTCGTCCAAGCTGGACCGTGACAAGGTTGATCATGACGTGCCGGACAACGGCCAGGACGATCAGAAAATCAATCGCTACGACGTCTACGTCAACTACGCCGATCAAGGGCCGTGGGCTTATGAGTATCAACTGACGTACTTCGATGCCAACTACATCCGTTATAACGGTGGCACCGATGACTATGAACAGAATGCCGTGGTCAAGTACAAGTGGGATAAGCGCTGGGCACCGTTCTTTGAAGTGGGCGATATCAAGGTCAACTCGGTCGACAGTGATCGCCAACTGCGCCTGCGGGTCGGCATTCAATACAACTTTTTCTAAGTTGTGGTAGCACTGGGATCAACTTGTGGGAGCCGAGCGTTCACAGATCAGGCGTTCACCATAGATCCCCTGTGGGAGCTGAGCTTGCTCGCGATGGCGGTGTGTCTGTGCCAATGATGTTGGATGTATCGCCGTCATCGCGAGCAAGCTCGGCTCCCACACTGGTTTTCGAGCGTTCACAGATCAGGCGCTCACCATAGCTCCTCTGTGGGAGCTGAGCTCGCTCGCGATAGCGGTCTGCCTGTGCCGATGATGTTGAATGTATCGCCGTCATCGCGAGCAAGCTCGGCTCCCACACTGGTTTTCGAGCGTTCACAGATCAGGCGTTCACCATAGCTCCCCTGTGGGAGCTGAGCTTGCTCGCGATAGCGGTCTGCCTGTGCCGATGATGTTGAATATATCGCCGTCATCGCGAGCAAGCTCGGCTCCCACACTGGTTTTCGGGCGTTCACAGATCAGGCGCTCACCCTAGATCCCCTGTGGGAGCTGAGCTTGCTCGCGATGGCGGTGTGTCTGTGCCGATGATGTTGAATATATCGCCGTCATCGCGAGCAAGCTCGGCTCCTACACTGGTTTTTGAGCGTTCACAGATCAGGCGTTCACCATAGCTCCCCTGTGGGAGCTGAGCTTGCTCGCGATAGCGGTCTGCCTGTGCCGATGATGTTGGATGTATCGCCCTCATCGCGAGCAAGCTCGGCTCCCACAGAAGGAGTGTGGGTTATTCGTTGTAGAACGCCTGGCGTTGTTGGGTTTCACACAGGCGCATGCGGCTGTTGCTCAAATGCAGGTACATGGCCGCCCGCGCTGCATCGACGTTCCCACTGACGATCGCGTCGAAAATCTGCTGGTGTTCGGCGTTGATCCCNTGNAGNTAAGCNCTNCGATCACTTTGCCCGGAGTAGGCAGAGTTCATGCGCGTACGCGGGATCAGCTTCGTGCCCAGGTGCTTCATGATGTCGATCAGGTAGTAATTGCCGGCGGCCTTGGCGATTTTCAGATGGAACTGGAAATCGGCATTGATGGTGGTGCCGGATTTTTCCGGGCCTTGCAGCAACGCCTCCAGGGCCTGGGCCAGTTCGGCCAGGGCTTCAGGCGTTGCGCGCTCGGCGGCCATGCCAGCGGCCTGGACTTCCAGGCTCAGGCGAAACTCCAACAGGTTGAGCACATCCGACAACGTCGCAATCGTCGCCGGCCCCAAGGTGAAGCCCTCCGGCGCCGGCATGTCGAGGACAAAGGTGCCGACGCCATGCCGCGTCTCCACCAGCCCCGCCGCCTGCAAGCGCGACAGCGCCTCACGCACCACCGAACGACTGACGCCTTCGGCCTCCATGATATGCACTTCGGTGGGGAGCTTTTCGCCGCACTTGAGAATGCCGTCGCGCATGCGCTGGGCAAAGCGGTCGACCAGGGTTTCGGCGAGGCGGCGCGGCTTGTTCAGTGGAGATAACGCTTGATCCGTCATCGGCTTGCTCTTGAGTGATCAGCGGGCATTATAGTGCGTTTCGCCGCGAGGTCGCGGCTATAATGCCGCGATCGTCTGGCTTTAATGGATAGGTGCAATGGACCATGTCACACCCGATCGACGCCTGAGCATGACTCAGCAACTGGTGGTCGACCTGACGCAGCAGATACTGGCCGGCGAACTGCCCGCGGGCAGCAAACTGCCGACCGAACAGGTCATCATCAAGGAACGCGGCGTCAGTCGGACGGTGGTTCGCGAAGCCATGTCGCGGCTCCAGGCCGAAGGCTTGGTGGAGACGCGCCACGGCATTGGCACCTTCGTGGTCGACACCGCTCGCCCGGGGGATTTCCAGGGCAGCAAGCACGTCAAGGGCGGCGCCTACGATGCGTTGGCCGTCATCGAACTGCGCCTGAGCCTGGAAGTTGAAGCGGCCGGCATTGCCGCGCAACGGGCCACGCCGGAGCAACTGGTGGCGATGCGTGAAGCGCTGGATGCAGCGAGTGCCTTTAGCGCAACGGATGACGAAAGCGCGCGGGTCGATTTCGCGTTTCATCTGCAGATTGCCCAGTGCACAGGCAACAGTTTTTTCATCGACGCCATGGCCCATGTGGGCAATAGCCTGATCGCGGTCGTGCAACAGGCCGGGCCGGCGGTGACGGGTGAAAATCGGGCGTCGGTGGTGCGTGAGCGCGAGCAGATCTACGCGGCGTTGGCGCGGCGTGATGCCGAAGCGGCGCGGGCGTCGATGCGTTTGCACTTGATCAATATGCTGCAGCGGGTTCGGGGTGTGGTCGAGTCGACGGCGCAATAACCTCCCACCGCAGAACCCTGTGGGAGCGAGCCTGCTCGCGATGACGGTGGCCCATTCGCTTGCTAGTTGCGCTTCCAGCACTCCGCAAACCGCGCACATACCCCGTAACGCTCATCCATCTGCGCCATCCTCTCCAAGTGATGACCTACCGCTTCGACCGTCACCCCATTCCCGATCCGGAAGTACTCCACCATCATCGCGACGTCCAGGTCGATCTCGGCTTTTTCCGGCTTGGCATTGGCGGTTTTGGGCAACGCCCACTGTTCCAACTGCTCGTCCTTCAACTGCCGCAGGCGCGTCTGGTATTCGTCCTTGAAGCGTTCCATCGAGTGCGCCTTGTTCTGCGCCATATCATCGCCAAACGTCTTCAGGTTTTCCCGGTACAGCGTCCAGTAGTCAGCCGGCAGGTCGAAGCCGAGCTTGGCCTTGCGTTCGCTGATCAGGGTGTCCAGCTTCTCTGGCGAATAACTCTCGACTTTTTCCTTGGCCGGATCGGTCTTCACCGTGACGACCAGGCTTTTATCGATGACCCGGCTCATCAGCTCCAGGCGATGGGGCGTGTCCGGGTAGGTCTTGGGGAACAGCGCATTGCGACCGGCGCAGGCGGGAAAGTCTTTTTTCAGGATCGGGATCGGTGTGCGCACGTCCTTGCCGTCGACCCGTTGCAAGCGTTGCAACTGAGTCAGGCAGAAGTTCTTCTCGGACTTGAACGTCACCTCGTATTCGGCATTGGCCTCGGGCGTAAAGTTGAAGCCCTTGCCGCACACGGCATAACCGCTGTTCATGTTGGTGCGCAGGTGAATCTGCTCACCCGGCTTGAGCTTGACCTCCAAATAACCCCTGGCATCCTTGGGCGCCGGAACGCTCATCCCCACCCGCCGCGCGGTATCGCTCAGCAGCATATTGTTGAGAATGCCGGTGGTTTGCCCGTCGCAATGGGCCGCGTCGAAATAATCCAGCGTGGCGTTGCTGGTATTGGCGACGAACCGCAACTTGGCGGCGTCCGGTTCGATGGCATCGGGGTAACTGCCATTGACGCTGCAACCGCCGAGCAATACAAACAACGCGGACAATGCTAATAACGGGGCAGGACGGCGAGGCAGGGCGAGCATGGGTCATCCTTGAAGGATCGATAAAGTTGGCGAATGCTACTGAAGTGCCACTATTGCGTCCATCACCTGCCGCTGGGCTGTAGGCAATACTATTTTCTTCTCGACAAGGACTTATCGATGATCGACTTCAACAACAAAGGCTTCTTCAAGCTCAAGCAAAACGACGAATATGCCGAGCGCGTCACGGCGCTGCTGCTGGACGGTGAACAGGTCATCGACGCTTACAAATCGATGCGCGACGGTGTGGTCTTCACCAACAAACGCATCATCGCGGTGAACGTGCAAGGCATCACCGGCAGCAAAAAAGACTTCACTTCCTTACCCTACAAAAACATCGTCGCCTACTCGGTCGAAACCTCCGGCACCTTCGACCTGGACTCTGAACTGGAGATCTACTTTTCATCCCTGGGCAAAGTGAAATTCGAATTCACCGGCAAGACCGGCATTGTGGAAATATCCAAGGTAATCTCCAAACACCTCCTGACCTGATCGGCAAACTCAGTGTCCACCGCCAACCCCCTGTGGGAGCGCTCGCCAGTTGCTGCTCAAGGCTCCAACGCCGGCCCCTTCAACTCGATCTGGTTGCCGTCCGGATCGAAGCAGTAAATCGACCAACCCTTGCCCTCCGCGCCATAGCGCTTCTGCGCTTTCTCAACCTCCAGGCCAGCTGAAGCCAGATGCGCGAGGAGGGCTTGTTCATCAAACGGCTCGATACGCAGGCAGAGGTGATCGACGTTGTGCCCTTGCTTCCCGGCCGCCGGCCCGCCCTGGCGACCGAGAGGCCCGTCGACGGCTACCAGGTCAATCATCGAAACACCGGTGCCCAGATGAATCATGCCAAGATCGTCCCGGCGCTTCTTGAGCTCGCAACCAAGCACCGACGTGTAGAAAGCGAGGCTGCGCTCGATGTCTTTTACGCGCAGGACGATGTGGTCAATACGTTGAATCGTGAAGTTCTTCATACGGGCCTCATGTGCTCAGTGATGGACGCTACGGGTTACTTCACCTTAGCTATTCATGCTGGAATGTCATCTCAACACAAAAAACTGTGGGAGCGAGCTTGCTCGCGAAAACGGCAGCACATTCAACATCGCAGGTTAGACCGGTCGCATCGCGAA
>Ga0065714_10001619_pt1 | contig 24529 bp, 16 predicted proteins | sample MisRhiReplicate2_FD_59101 | JGI IMG/M metagenome (GOLD analysis project Ga0065714, IMG submission 59101) | Miscanthus rhizosphere microbial communities from Kellogg Biological Station, MSU, sample Rhizosphere Soil Replicate 2: eDNA_1 v2... | ecosystem: Host-associated > Plants > Roots >... | reverse complement strand
TGATCCACGAAAGCTGGGCATTCGCCACGGTTCGATCACCACCATCCACGACCTGACCAACACCCAAAGCATTCTCGATCAGCCGCACAAGGATTTGCGTCGTGCACGTGCTTCAGGCATGAGCCTGATTCCAACCAGTACCGGCTCGGCCACAGCCATTGCCGAAATCTTCCCGGAGCTGCGTGGGCGCTTGAATGGTCACGCCGTGCGCGTACCGCTGGCCAACGCTTCACTGACTGACTGTGTCTTTGAAGTCGAGCGAGCCACCACTGTCGAAGAGGTAAATCAGTTCCTCAAGGACGCTTCCGAGAATGAACTGAAAGACATCCTCGGCTTCGAGGAGCGTCCATTGGTGTCCATTGACTACCGTACCGACCCTCGCTCATCGATTATCGATGCGCTGTCGACCATGGTCATCAACGGCACCCAGGTCAAACTCTATGCCTGGTACGACAACGAATGGGGCTATGCCAANCGCACCGTCGAACTGGCCAGAATGGTCGGACTGGCAGTCTAAGGAGCGATCATGAACGCGTTGTCAGCCCTCGCTCCAGAAGTGCGGCAGTACCTGCTCGTGACGGGCAACTACTGGGCCTTCACCCTCACCGACGGTGCGTTGCGCATGTTGGTGGTGCTGCACTTTCACGAGTTGGGCTACAGCCCTCTTCAAATCGCGGCGTTGTTCCTGTTCTACGAACTNTTTGGCGTGATCACCAATCTGGTGGGCGGCTACCTCGGCGCCCGGCTGGGGCTGAACCGAACCATGAACATCGGGCTAGGCATCCAGGTCGCGGCGCTGCTGATGCTGACGGTTCCGGTAGCCTGGTTAACCATCCCATGGGTGATGGGTGCTCAGGCGCTGTCGGGGATTGCCAAAGACCTGAACAAGATGAGTGCGAAAAGCTCCATCAAGCTTCTGGTTCCTGATGGGCAGCAGGGTAAGCTCTACAAGTGGGTGGCGATCCTCACGGGCTCGAAGAACGCACTCAAGGGTGTCGGCTTCTTTCTTGGCGGAGCCTTGCTGGCATTGATGGGCTTCAAAGGTGCCTTGCTGGCCATGGCGAGTGTCCTGGCGCTGATCTGGATCAGCAGCTTGATCCTCTTAAAGAAGGACCTGGGCAAAGCGAAAGCCAAACCCAAGTTTCGCGACATCCTGTCCAAGAGCCGGGCGATCAATATCCTCTCAGCGGCGCGGATGTTCCTGTTCGGCGCCCGCGATGTCTGGTTTGTGGTGGCCTTGCCGGTGTACCTGAGCAGCGTGTTCGGCTGGGACTTCTGGAAGGTTGGTGGCTTCCTTGCGGCCTGGGTGATTGGCTATGGCATCGTGCAGTCCTTTGCACCCAACATCACCGGCAAGAAACGTGGGCACGTACCGGATGGTCGCGCGGCATTTCTGTGGGCACTTGCACTGGCAGGCTTGCCTGCGGCAATCGCTTTCGGGCTGAACACTGGTTTGGCGCAGCAGACGGTGCTGCTCGGCGGATTAATGGTCTTTGGCGCGCTGTTCGCGGTGAATTCGTCGCTGCACAGCTACCTGATCGTCTCCTACGCCAAGGAAGATGGCGTGTCGCTGGACGTGGGGTTTTATTACATGTCGAACGCCATGGGGCGACTGATCGGCACGGTGCTCTCCGGCTGGGTCTACCAGGTGTATGGGCTGGGCGCGTGCTTGTGGATATCGAGCGCCTTTGTGCTGCTCGCAGCACTGATTTCTATAGGGTTACCGAGGCATGCCGAGGCGATGTGAAGCCGCTTTGAAAGTTGCTTGCAGCCAATCGCTACCAGCAGCCCGGCATTTGAGGTAAGGCAGGCAGGTGTTAGAGGTAAGTCATGAACTGGTTCACACGCGTCTTAGCTGTTTCACCCGTTTTGCTCGCCGTGTTGCTAGGTAGTGGCTGCGATCAAAAAGAGTCATCCCCCAAGCAATCGTTTGAAATGGATAAAACGGTTATTGGGACTTGGGCTGAAGGTGAATGGACCACTCCGAATCTCAGAATCAGGCGCCCCGAGCCTTCAAGATTTCAGGGGACAAGCTGATCTTGGGTGGGTGTACCTTCTCCACGCAGAGCCTGCTAAGCCCGATAGAAAAGCATGCGTACCTTGTACTCAAGCAAGAGGGCTCTTGCTCGGTAAGTCCGGTGCCTCACAGTGTAACCCTGAACCGAAAAGGAAATTGTCAGGCACAAGTCGAGCTATACGCCTCATTGTCGAGCGTCAACAAAGGTGTCCCGGAGCAGTCGGGTGTGTACACCAAAGCGGGTTGTACTGATATCTCGACTCAGTGATCAGTTGGGTAACGATCCATTTCTTGAACGGCAATGCGAGGGGCATGGTCACTGTACTCGCAGGTATTTCCTGTCGCCGACGGCCTAGCAACTCTCAAGCAGGGTGAATGTTTGATGAACCACGCGTCTGCTAAGCTCGTGTCCACAATGTTTCAATGAGATGACCGAATGTCTTTCGTAGACAAGTTTGTCGCTGAGATACTGGCTCTTCAGGTTGCTCTGTATCACTCCCGATCTCGATTGGAGGCACGGACTGATAGCGAGGCTTTGCATGATCTCAGAATAGCTGTGAGGCGTATCAGGAGCCTACTCCGACCGATGCGCTCGATGATCGAGGTCGCAGCTCTGAATAATGCTGCGGCTGAAGTGGGGAGGTTGACCACGCCTGCTCGCGATCTTGAGGTGATGATTCAGGAGCTTGAGAGCAGAGGCTTTCCTTCCCAAGCCCATCTCAGAAAAACACGCTTGGCGTCTAACTATTCCAAGATTCTAAAAAGCCCAGTCCTTAAGAACCTGTTCATTCAACTGGATGAGTGGCCTTCCGCTTTTCGCTCAGCGGAATTGAACGGTGGATTAAAGCAGGTCCAGCCTCAAATCAAAAAGGCGCTGAAAAAGCAGATCGACCGATTGCATGCTGCCGTGGACGATGCAGGATTTGATCGGCACGAGCTGAGAATCCTGGTCAAGCGGACTCGCTACCTGACGGAGGCTTTTCCCAGACTTTCACCTCTCTCGGGTAATGCGGCGAGTTCTCTCAAAGCACTGCAATCGGCGTTGGGCTCTTGGCATGACCATTATCAATGGTGCCAAAAAACGCTGATCGAATCCGACCTGCGTCCTCTGGAAAAGGTTTGGCAAAGCTCCGCCGCAACCGCTCTAGAAAAAGCAGAAACCCAATTGGTAGGCTTGGCAAAATTGCTGCCAAAATCATCAGGCAAAAAAGCAGCCTAAAGTGGCAGCGGAAGAACGAACACGCGTTGTATAGCCTGAGTATTACTGTCGAAGGTTACAACGCGATGATGAGTTTTTTGCGTGCTTCGAAGATACCGCCCCTGAAACAGTTCTCCTACAGGTCTATTGCTGCGGATTTGGCAAGGCATGTGATGCGTTTAGCCCCACCTCCCCACACAACTCAGGTGGGAAGGTGGTTTGGCGTGGACCCAACGATTCGTTGTTAGCCAACCGCGATTACGTTAAACCGGCGCGACTTGAAGCTTATCGTCTCTTTGAACTCCTCCACCTTCCCGATACGACGGATGCTCGCCCATGTCCCTTTGTAATAGGGCACCACGTTGCGGTCGGTCCATGGTGTGGTCAAATCGCCCATCACTCCGTTGAAGTGCCCAAACTGCATGAAGGTTTGATTCCGTTTGATGTCAGGCTCCAAATAGGCCAGCGCATAGGACGAACCGTAATCGTTGAACACCTCCACCACATCTCCAGATTCAATCGTCAGCGCTTGTGCATCGTCGGGATTGATTTCCAGATAAGCCATCGGCACGCGCCGCTGCACGAAATCGTTGTATTGGTCGTGATAGAGCGTTTGCCACACTTCGTTGATGCGTCCATTGTTGACCCAGAACTGGTGCTTCTCCTTCTGTTCTGCCACCGGTTTCGGCAATCCGGGCCATGTTGCTGGCTTGAACTCTGCTTTGCCGTCCGGAGTGTCGAATTTGTAATCGGTGTAGAGCATTTCGGTGCCGATCAGCTTGCCGTCTCGGTATTCTTTAGTGGGTAACTGGACACCATTGTTGCCCATGGCTTTCAGCCGCTCGTAGGTGACAAGATTTCCCGTGGTCCCGCCCTGGCTATCGATTGGACCAACACCAGGTTGGCCAGCCATACGGAAGCCGTCATTGAAGGCGTCCTCTTCGGTATTCCAGTCGAACCCTGCAAAGCGCGCCGCCATGTCCTGTTTTCCTTCGTCCGTATACAACTGCCGAAGGGTCTTAGCGATAGCCGCCGCGATTAGGCAGTCGGCTTTCGCCGAGCCGGGGGGATCCATGAATTTTTGTGACAGGCGCATCCGGCGTTCCCCGTTCATCGAGGTGAGATTTATCTCACCCGGATGGGCTGCTGGCAGCATCACATGGGCGGCTTCTGCCAGCTTGGTAGGGTAGAGGTTGATGTTGGCGAGGAAGAGACCGCCTTTGTTTTTTACCGCGTCGTAGATCGCATCCACCATCTGCGCAGTTGTACCGCCGCGAACATTGGCCATGGCCTCTCTGACAATGTTGGCGCGTTTCAGAATGACCGCACGATGTTGCTCAGCATTGAGTGTGGTCTGGAAGGGATTGGCCCCCCATGCCGTGTACATCATGCCCTTGCCGTTGATGATCTCCTGATCCACATAGATCTTGGTGTTGCCTGGATAAGGGGGGCGTGTGTAACCCTCTTGATGCCCGCCCATCCGCACTACACCCGTACCTCTTCGTCCGACGTTGTGTGTCGCAAGCACCAAGTCGACCAATGCAGACTGGATGAGGTAGTTGTCATTGCCCCAGATGATCCCTTTTTCATAGGCGTGCATGGTGTGGGGTCGGTGGCCAGAGGCTTTCGGCTTGTAAGCCCATTCGGCTGCTTGCTTGAGCTTGTCTACTGAGATCCCGGTAACGTGACTGGTTTCTTCAAGCGACATTCGATTGGCTTGAAGTGCCTGTTCAAACGCTTTTGTGTGGGCCGCGATAAATTCCTCGTCATGCCATTTTTGGTCGACCACGTAGGTCAGCAGACCATTGAACAGAGCGATATCCGTTCCCGGTTCGATATCCAGGTGAAGCACGTTGTCCTTACCTGCGGCTTGCTCCGCTATAGCGATGGTCGGCGTCCTGCGAGGGTCGACAAAAATTACCTTGGCTGGGACAACGACCTCTCCTGGAAAACGCTGCTTACGTTTGTCGACTGTCTGCCCCTGCAAGTTGGGAAGCCAGTGCGCCAAGAAGTAGTTGGTTTGGGTTTCGTATGAGTTGCAGCCAATGGCAACAATAACGTCAGCCAACTCCGCGTCTTCGTAGCTGTTGTTGAGTTCGCTAATGCCCATCTCGCGTGTGGCGTGGCACTCGGAGTTATAGGCGGGGCGATTGTGGATACGTACCAATGGCGTTTGCAGCGCCGTGAACATCAGCTTGCCGGTGCCCCAGGTATTCTCGAATCCGCCTCCGGCGCCTCCGTGATCGAAGCAGTCAAAGGCGAGCGAGGCAGGCCCATCGTTATCAAGAATCTTCTTGGTCACCCCGGCGTAAAGCGCCAGCGCATCATCCCAGCTGGTGTCCATCCACTGATCAGCCACATAAACGCGTGGGCTGCGTAACCGCGCCTTACCTACGCCGTCAGGGCTGTACATGACCTTGGCCAGTTGTCCGCCTCGTGTGGACGAGAGCCCTTTATTAACTTCGCACTGCTTGTCCGGCACGATCATGATGTTGTAGCGCTTGCCGTCCTTGTCGGTGATCGTATTCTGCATTGCCGGTGTCATGATGACAGCCAATGGGGGTAACTGTTTGCGGAAGTCGAGCCCCAGTGCGTTCTCATCGGGTGCCCGTCCCCCTTCCTGATTTTCCGGCCATTTGTACACGTGATAGCCACAACCCACGATGCAGAAGTGGCATGTCAGGTTGGTCTTTTGGGCATCTGTCGGAGGCAGTGCCACACGATCTTTGTTGGTTGCCATTTTATTCTCCTTATCAAAGGAGGTTGGACTGACGTCCGTAGATCAACCCTTCAACGGCAACTGCACGTACCGAATCGTCATTGGGGTTGTACTCAAGCACTATGCTCGGCAAATTCTCGGTGGCTTGTCCGGAAACCATTTGGCCGATATTCTCAGGGTCGAAGATGCTGAAATGGCAGGGACATTTGAATAACTTTTGCCCTGGATCATAGGCAACGGGACAGCCCATATGCGTGCATAGCGTGCTGTAGGCGACAATGTCGCGATCCGGGCCGACACCGCCTGGAACGGGAGCGCCCATCTTGATCAGTGCGCAAGGTGAGGCCGCGTCAGGATAGGAAAATAGGACTGGCGTGTTGACCTGCAATTTCTGAGCTTTGGTGAGCGCCTTCATTTGGTAGGGGAGATTGACTCGCCCCTCTGCCGTTGGCTTTGGGGTCACGGCTTGCGTGAGTTCGGGCAAACCTATCGCCACGCTTGCAGCAACCCCACCTCCTACTTTCAGGAAGAGTCTTCTTGATATCGATGCCATCTCTGCCTCCGCATTACGCTTGCGATGCAGTCGGCCCCCACCTCTGTCGTAAGCGGCTTTAACTTCAACCCACTGAGCATAGTAGACAGGCCGTTTTTGTGGCCCAAATGGCTCGCACCATGCGTGATCCGCTTAATTTCGTCGACATTTCCGACTGGCGGTTTGCAGAGGCATCTGCTTGTTGGCGCGGCGGAGTTTCTGCAAGTCAGTTTGGCTTTTTCAAGATCAGCGATTGGTACGACGCATGAAATAAGCGACCGGCAGTGCAGATTTGCCGCCTCCGATGATCACGAAGTTAAGTTCGGAAGTTTGCCTGGTCATTTACTCTCCCGAGATGCGGACTTGAAAGCATGGTATTCCTACTGCGAGTGGCTGCTATTGGCCGAGGCTGTGTAAAAACGTTTTAGAGCAAGTGTGACAGTCAGAACCGGGACGAAAATCGCGTTCCTGCGCAAATTTCAGGTCTGCTGATTAACCAAACACTGGCAGATTTTACGTAGCAACGCAGACTTCAAAACGGCACCTGCGTTTTTACACAGCCTGGGCTGAAAGCAGTCCTTGCCGAGCGACCGCTTAGGGTCGATTTCCGTCAGTTGTGACAGACAGAAATCGGCCAAAAGCAGTCATTTGTAAACAATCTGTTTACTGGGCATTTTGGGCAGTTACTTCGACTGCTGAAAACGTATCGATTCTGCGCTTCTAGCATCCCCCACTCATGTCATCCGGACATTCCTAATCTGAACACTCAGCAGGTCAAGCTCCCCGCCCGTCGACTCCATTCACGGAAGTTTGATGTAATGGCTAAATGCCGCTAAAAAGATATGGTCAGGATTAAGAATATAGGTGATGAAATGGTGCCGAGATTTGTTGTCGTTCCTGCGATACCTACTGAGACGGGATCGGTACGTAATGGTGCTCGTTTCTACTCTAGCATGGCGCCTTGCGGCTTCAGCATCTACGACAACAAGGAAAAGTGTCGTCTTCACCTGCCATTTTCGACGCGAGTGGAAGCGGAAGCGGTGTGTGAAGTGAAAAACTCAAAGCAGTTATTCAGCTCAATGTATTGATCGCGACCACTGGTCGACCTTAGGTCGTCTTCCGATGAGGGCAGCCGCAGCTCCGCAGACCTTAGCAACCGCTGGTAGCGGCATCAGCTGCGTTTGCATTTCCCCCACTGCTTGATTGCTGCCTACCAAAACCGGACACTTGCAGCGGGAGGCATCCACCTAAACCTGGCGCGTGAGATGGATCATCACGCCCATACCTCTACACAAGTTGTACAGTTTCAACTTCATTGTATAGATGCTTTTGTCGACATTTTAAATAACTAGCCACCTCTTCCTTCTAACAACCTATTTTTCTATCCCTCAAAGCGTTAAGCCATGTTGCCAGACTCACTTTCCAACGTTGCTTATACTTAATCTTAATAAGACAAGCGGGCGACTTTAGACAGGTCCAATCCGGCGGATTAACTATATTTCTTTATTACGACGTTGCATGCATAATTCGTGAGTTCACCCGGTCGTCGGCTCCAAGCGATGACAATTATCAACGGGGCCTCATCACATTAACCGCGACAATTAATCTACCGGAAGGCGGCTTAATATGTCAGGCAACCAGTTGTATCCATGCAATCGCCTTAAGACATCGTGCACTAATTGCACCGTATTGGAGCTGTGCCTACCGCTTGGTTTGACAGTAGAGGAAGCCGAACGACTGGACAAACTTATCGTCTAGCGCTTCAAGGTCAAAAAAGGCACCGCCCTTTACTGCGCAGGCGATCCATTGCGCTCGCTGTACGCGGTACGTATCGGCTCGTTTAAGACCAGCGTGCTATCGGTCGATGGTCGCGAGCAGGTCACCGGCTTCCAGATGCCCGGCGAAACACTCGGCCTGGATGCCATCAGTAGCGAGCTGCATTCCTGCAATGCGTTTGCATTGGAGGACAGCGAAGTCTGCCCTATCCCCTTCGCTCACCTAGAGAGACTCGGCCGGGAGCTGCCATCACTGCAGCACAATCTGAACAAAATACTCAGTCGGGAAATCGTGCGAGATCACGACATGCTGATGATGCTGGGCAATATGAACGCCGATGAGCGCCTGGCGGCCTTTCTGCTGAACCTGTCACAACGATTGAACCTGCGTGGTTACTCATCCAGCGACTTTGTCTTGAAAATGCGTCGCGAAGAAATCGGCTCCTATCTGGCCTGTCGCAGCGAGGTCGCCGCAAACCTTGTCCATCACCTACGCCGACAATTAGGTCGCGGATGTATCTTCGTAGATGCACCGCGGCTGGAGGCGTTCCCTTTCGTCGCTGCGAAATTAGGCAACAAACATCGAGATTCGCAACAGCGTCGATACGGTCAGTATGGCCAGCCACCAAAGAATAACGCTGTGCTCAAAACGATCCCAACACAGCCAACACAGCATGATGGCAGCGACGTAGCTACCAAAAACTGCAGAAACTGATTGGCGAAATAGTTGATGCAATCGGTCAGTTCGCACCTGCTCGGGTATGAAAAACTCTTGATCATTCCGAGATCCTGGGCCATCCATGTGATCCACCTGATCATGACGCAACTAATAAACTATTGTGGCACCCTGCCACTAAAGCAAACAACCGAATTACGCTCGTGGCCGTCCGCAAAGTTCTTGGAGAATTGCCCCGCCTCGTAGCCAAGCCCGAACGCCAACCAGTTCAATGAGCACTTGGCCGGACGGATACCGCTTGCACTCAGGCACGATCACCAACGGAGAATCGGACCTCAAAAGGGTGACGGGAGATCAACCTGAGGCTACCGTCTCCCCTAGCGAACTAGAGTAAAAAGCATTTGCCCTCCCACTTTTTGTTCTATTGAACGAGCCTTAGTCCAAGCCACTGGTTCCACTCAAAGAGTTGATTTAAATCAATGAGCACTTTACCGCCTTCATTACATTGAAAATGCTCAAGTAGTGCTTTCCAGAGAAAGCGCGTACGGGGGGTTAATTAACTTTTTCATTCAAGGCTGGGATCGCCTAACTCTGCAATAGGAGGTTCCTCATGCACAAGAGAGTTCTCGTTTCGCCCTCCGAACTGGACGAAATGATCAAGCGTGAGCCCGTCGTTCTCATCGACACCCGAGATGCAGCGAGTTACGCCGAGGCCCACCTGCCGGGCGCGGTAAATATCCATGAGATATTCACCTACTTGGCCACCACCACGCCCGGGGGCCTGACCGCATTGCAGGATGTATTCGCCCAGGCGTTCGCGAAAGCAGGCTTGTCTGGCAGGGAGGTGGCGCTCGTATATGAGCAGTCCATGACCACTGGCTTTGGGCAGTCCTGCAGGGGTTATGTGCTACTCCGCTATCTCGGCTACCCTCGCGACAAGATCAAGATTCTGCATGGCGGCTACAGCGCTTGGCGCAACGCAGGACTTCCCAGTACCAGTGAAGCTTCCGCGCCTGTCCCTACTACGTTTCCTTCTGCCAATGGAGAACGCAGCCTCTTCGTCGACCTGGACGAAATGAAGCGGATAGTTGCCACCCCCAACATAGTGAAGCTCGATGTACGTGACGTTGATGAATGGATCGGCGAAAGCTCATCGCCCTATGGAAAAGATTTCTGCCCGCGCAAGGGCCGCATCCCTGGCTCCGTCTGGCTGGAGTGGTACCGGATGATGAAGCCGACCGCTCTGGGACCGATGTTCAAGTCACCCAGCGAGATTCTCGCGGAGTGCGCTACGGTCGGAATCGGCCCCGATACACCTGTGGTCGTTTTTTGCTTCAAAGGCGCACGTGCTTCCAATACCTTTGTGGCATTGGAAGAAGCCGGAATCAGGAACGTTCGCCTCTACCTCGGATCCTGGAACGAATGGTCCCGAGACCTGGCGTTACCCATCGAGGAAGGCCTACCCTATTGAAACACTTGCAGCCAGCGCAGCTGGCTGCTCTGCACGAAACAACTCCATTACGCTCAGCCGACCCGGTTGCCGGCCAAATGTTATCGTCATACCAGTAAAACAGTATTCCGCTTGTGGAGATGCCAATGTCTGCATGGCTGCTTTTTGTATTGATCGGAACCGTCAGCGGCATCACGGCCGAGGTGTGGGCGGCGGGCTGATCGTCTTGCCAGCACTCATCTACTGCGCCGGGTTTTACCCAGCACATGGGGGCCAGCGATACACCATCTGAAAATGGGCCTTTTCGCACAAATGCCACTCGGAGCTAATTCCATACCAACAGTCCACGATCAGCATGTGGACATCACTTCAGGATATTGCTACTCCCAGTAAGCATTATTCAGCCAAGCGGATTCGAATCTGTTTTTCAATCTCGATGATCGCAAAGAACGCAACGCCAATCCCGATGATCAGTAGGCCATCAAAGAAAGGGATTGCTTCAGTTGCAAAAACTCTTTGCAGCGGTGGCGCATAAGTGATGGAGAATTGAGCGACGGTCACCACTGCAACGGTCATCCAAATGACCTTGGTGCCACGAATCGCCTTCCAGGTAAGCGATGTGCTGTAGAGATTGCGAATGAAGAACAGGTGAAATATTTCCATCACCACCAGCGTGTTGACCGCAATCGTGCGGGCCAATTCAATTGAGTAGTCACGGTCGAGCGCATACGAAAAAATACTGTAAACACCACAGAGAAACAAAATAGAAACAAGCATCATATGCCAGACCAAAGCACCGCTTATAAGTGGCTGTTTACGCGAACGGGGTGGTCTGCGCATGGTGTTTTCTTCGGTAGGCTCGAAGGCTAGCGCGATGCCGAGTGTCACTGCGGTAATCAGGTTGATCCACAGAATCTGTATCGGCGTCACCGGCAGTGTAATGCCGAGTAGCAACGCGACGATGATGGTCATGGTCTCGCCCGCGTTGGTGGGGAGTGTCCAGCTCAGCACCTTCTTGATGTTGTCGTAGACTGTCCTCCCTTCGCGCACCGCAGCCACAATGGACGCGAAGTTGTCATCTGCCAGCACCAGGTCTGCGGCTTCCTTGGCGGCTTCACTGCCTTTTCCACCCATGGCGATGCCGGCATCGGCGCGCTTTAGCGCTGGTGCGTCGTTAACGCCATCGCCGGTCATTGCCACCGTCATGCCATTCGATTGCAATAGCATTACCAGCCTGAGCTTATGTTCAGGGCTGGTACGCGCAAAAATATTGACGTCTTTTACCGCCTCTTTGAGGACGGTATCGCTCATGGCGTCGAGGTCCACGCCAGTCAGCACCCTGTCGGGATTTTGTAGGCCAATCTGGCGACCGATAGCAGCAGCGGTGCCGCCATGATCGCCAGTGATCATTTTTACGACAATGCCCGCCGCTTGGCATTGCTGAACTGCCTTGATCGTCTCTGGTCGGGGCGGATCAATCAGCCCAACCATCCCCAGCAGAGTCAACCCTCCTTGCACATCCTCAAACTCCAATACGGTTTGCTCGGGTGGGACTGATCTAACTGCAAACGTCAGCACACGCTGCCCCTTGGCAGCAATGGTGTTTGCCTGTTCGTGCCAGTAGTTCGCGTTGAGCGATTCAGTCCCGCCAGCGTTTACGAGCTGCTTTGTGCACATGGCCAGTATCTGCTCTGGCGCGCCTTTCACATAGATGGAGGCGTGTCGAGCATGGTTGTGATGCAGGGTCGCCATAAATCGGTGTTTCGCATCAAACGGAATGGCATCGGTGCGGGGCCAGGCCCGATGATCTTCATCGCAAACGATTCCGGTTTTTCCGGAAAATGCCAACAAGGCACCCTCCATCGGGTCTCCCTCTACCTTCCATAAGTCTTCATGCTGACGCAGCACAGCATCGTTGCACAGGCAGGCTGCTCGCCCCAGTTCCGCCAACGCTGGATGAGACGATATGTCGACTAGCTGATCTGCAACGCTGATGCTTCCAGCAGGCTGATAACCTGCGCCATCGACCTTGAAGATGAAATCGATCGTTACTACTGATGCCACCATCATTTCGTTACGTGTGAGTGTGCCAGTCTTGTCAGTGCAGATAACGGATACCGAGCCCAGCGTTTCGATGGCCGGCAGGCGACGCACAATGGCATTGCGGCGTGCCATCGCCCTGACGCCGACAGCCAGCGTAATGGTAAGGACGGCGGGCAACCCTTCAGGTATCGCTGCTACCGACATCCCCACCACGACCATGAAGATCTCGGTGAACTCGTAATGCCCGACATAATGACTGAACACGAGCAAAAGGCCGCCGACTAACAGGATCAAGATCGTCAGCCAGCGCGCAAATACGTTCATTTGCTCTACCAGCGGAGTAGTCAGCGTTTCTACTTCTGCAAGTAAAGTGCTGATGCGTCCGATCTCGGCCGCTGTTGCGGTAGCCACTACAACTCCTGTTGCTTGTCCGCATGTCACGAGTGTGCCGCTGAACGCCATGCAAGCACGATCACCCAGGGGCGCTTCAAGACCCACAGGCTTGGTATTTTTTTCTACTGGTACGGATTCGCCGGTAAGAATGGCTTCTTGAATCTGAAGTCTGTTCGCGTGCAGCAAGCGTAGATCAGCAGGCACTTTGTCGCCGGACTCCAGCAATACGATATCGCCCGGTACCAACTGCTCGCCTGCAATGTTAGAGCGTTCGCCAGCACGAATGACTGCGGCGCGCGGTGCCAGCATTTGTCGGATCGCATCCATGGCTTTTTCCGCTTTGCCTTCCTGGACGTAACCAATGATTGCATTTGCAATAACCACTGCCAGAATCACCACCGTATCCCACAGATGTTCCAGCATCGCGGTAATCGCAGCGGATCCTAGAAGCACATAAATCAGAATGTTGTGAAATTGCAGCAAGAATCGCAGCCACGCAGGTCGACGTGCTGCTTCTGGCAGGCGGTTGAAACCAGTACGGTCAAGACGGGCTTGTACTTGGTCTGCCTGCAGCCCGACATGCTCGTTGACCTCAAGCAGGTTCGTTACCTGATCTGCAGGCAGGGAGTGCCAGGCCTCGGAATGCGGGGGGATTGGTGTTTGCTCAGCTGCTGCGTCGACCACCTGCTTCATCAATGATTATCTCCTTTGCGCACGACTCAACTGGGGGCTGAGGTGCTCATGAGCGGGGTGGGTGTATCTGAACGCTGAAAAATCGTTCCCTTGTTATCAAACCGAGCACTACTGAGTGAGGCACGACTCTACAACGTCTGCGCCAAACTCTGTTTTACACTTGCAGGGGCCCTTTTTGTTGGCAAACCCAGAGCCTTGGTTTTAAAGTCATTATGGAACGTTCTATTGATAAACTGGTTATAGAGTTTAATCCTTCTATTGAGGGGTGATCGATCAGCAGGAAAAACCGCCACACCATCCAATGAATATGTTACTGGAGACAATACAGCGAGCTGCTCTTTAGACAGAATTGGCTAATAGCGGAAAATTATGAAATGAGTCCGTTGTGGCCAAAAATAAGTCATGAAATCCGCCTACGCCCCCCCTTCTGTTGGCGCTGACGCCGAATTGACCCAGTGGCCGATGCCACACTGACCCAATACCAATCGGCAAAAATCCAGCACTGGTAATGGATTACAAGGTAGGAGCCTGGGTCAGTGAAATTTCGGTAACTGGGTCAATCCTGCTCTGGCGATAACACGCTGGAAACCGGCCTCCAAACTGCGACACGTGCAACATCTTGTGCCGAACTCGGGATATTTCGCGGAAGCTCAGCGATGTCGCGGTTCAACTGAGGGTAGGAGATACCGGTCTGAGGAGTGAGGTCCACCAGGCAAACGTCGCCATAGTGTTGGCGCTGATGCGATTTTGAACCAGGGTCAATTCGGAGTGAGCGCCAAGACACTCTATGCTGCTATCGCCGCAGCAATCCCAATAGACCGTTTAATCCAATTGCTGTGGCAAAAAGCAACATCAGAACGGCCTCCCCAAGTAGAGGTAGAAACTGTCGTTGCCATCCTGCGACCGTCCATAACCCAGAAAAAGCGGCCCCAAGGGTGTGTCTGATCCGATGAAAATGCTGGCGGATTTCAACCAGTCGTCTGAATTACCTGGCACCAGCGGATTACCAACGCGTCCAGCCTCCAGGGATAAACCACCGTATGCCCCCTCCAAAAGGGTGCCACGTAAAATACGGTGGTAATACATCAGCCGACCGTATTCAAGGCTCTCGCCGAGTAACTGGCCAGTGGAATATCCGGACTGCTGGAGAAAGCCACCCCACTGAAAGTACTGATAGCGCGGTAGGGGATCGCTGCCGAGCTTGTCGCCCAATATGACGGCAAAATTAAGCGTGTGATTACCGAATGACTTGACCAACGTACCTTCAGCATCCCAGCGAGTGAAAGCTTCATCCGCACCCAACGCACTACGAGAATCGTAGACTTTGAGTCCGGCACGCCAGCCCGATCGGGGGAAGTCGGCACTGTCGAGCTGATCGAGTAGCAGGCGGCCAGTCAGAGCGCCCAGTTGTACCCTTGACTCACCTGGCGAAAGACTCTGCGGACCGGTATCAAGGCTCGGTTCCAAGATACCGCCGAGCAGCCCCAGACGCAATTCGCCGTAGCGACTGAACTGGCTACCAATATCGACCCCTGCGGATTTTTCCACCACCTTGTAGCTGGCGATGCGCTCGTCCTGCTGGTAAAGATCGAAAGTACTCTGCTCGATAGTCAGGTGCGGGGCAACAAACAGTGGTCCTGTGGCGCTAAAGGGCTGATAGAGCTCACTATAAAGTCCGCTGGTGCGACCAACCTGCAGATCGGTACGCCACTCAGCACCGAGCTCGTTAAGCCAGGTTTTACGATAGCTACCGCGCAAGTTGAAGTAGGAATCGCCACTGAAATCGCTGGACAGGCCCAGGCCGAAACGCAAGTAGTCTGGCCCCCAGGATTTCTCGGCTGCATCAATCGCCAGTACATGCTTGCCGGAATCGTCCAGCAAGCTGTACTTCACATGCTCAAAGTGGCCGGTCCCATAGAGACGACGTAAATCGCGATCAAGTGTTGGCTGATCAATCACCTCGCCCGCACGGGTGTCCATTACAGCCATGGCATAGTCAGGATTGACTCGCTTCAAGTTGTCGAAGCGGATCTGATCTACTACCCGCTGCTCAGGTTGCACAGTAATCTGCTGGCGCTGACGCAAGGCGGCATACTGCGCTGGTGGCATGGAAAGATGCTGGAGTTGGGCTGCCACCTGGCGTGCTGCGGTTTCGCCGAGCGGTGCAATCTTCCTCAGATCGTCGAAATCACCTGTGGAGAAATCGCCCAAGTCCGGGGAAATCAAGATGTCTTTATCCGTCAGTGTAGCCAGCGAAGCCTTAACATTCTGCTCAGTAAGGATGCTGAGCATCTGCCCGGTCACGCCAAAAATGCCATTGATCTGCTCACGTTTAAGCAACGGGGTACCGACATTGACAGCGATGATGATATCAGCCCCCATTTCACGGGCAGTCTGCACCGGTAGGTTGCTGGTAAGCATGCCGTCGACCAGTAGCATTCCATCGAACTCAGCAGGTGCCACGGCACCCGGAACTGACATGCTAGCGCGCATCACATTAGCAAGCTCGCCCCTATCAAAGACCACGGCCTTGCCGGTAACTAGGTCAGTCGCCACCGCACGGAAGGGTATGGGCAGATCATCGAACCGGTAAAACCCTTTAGCCTTACTCAACTGGCGCAGCACAGTTTCCAGTTGCACACCGGTCACCAAGCCCTTACCGACCTTTACCTCGCCCTTCTGCACACCCACCTCAGGAGTAAATAGAATCGTGTAGTCATCCTGCTTGCGACGCATATTCTGTTCTTGTCGCGGCGGGTTTTCCTTGAACAGCAGTTCTGTGGAGATACTGCCAAGCAGCTGCTCCATCTCCGTAAGCGACATTCCTGTGGCGAAGGCAGCTCCCACCAACGCCCCCATGCTGGTGCCAGCGACACAATCGATGGGGATCCGATATTCTTCCAGTACTCGAAGCACGCCAACATGTGCAGCCCCCCGTGCGCCACCGCCGGAAAGTACCAGACAGATACGTGGCCGCGTTTTGCCTGAGGCAGCAGATCCTCCCTCCGCAGGATTGGAAGCCAGAAGCGATGTGCAGATGCATGTCGTTGTAGTGGCTAGTAACAACTGAAAAATCCAACGAACAAAGCCTGCGTTCATAAGTCCCCTCAGTATATTGTTATCAATGCCTACGTACTGATCGCCAGATGCCATTCAATTGCTTAAGGTGTTGTAGCCCGAATAAGGCGGGAAAACTCTATCGACTCTCCAGCCTGAAGAGCTCGTGAGTTGATCAGCGCATCACGCATTAACTCGCTGAAGGGGTGCTGTGTATTCTGGAGATAGCCCTGTTCGTATAAGTATTCGGGTACATATCCGCTGGCAAAAACCTTCCAGCTCAAGGGCAAATGACTTGGGTTGGCTCGCGTACTCATCCAGATACTGGTCGTACAATTGGTGGTCAGGGTGTTATAAAATTCCGGATGTTCCTTGAGTGAGTTCATGCGATGCAGATACTCCAAAAACAAGCGCCGCCCATTCTCAATAGGAGCACTTAGGGAATAAAGGTAGACGTCTTCTGGCGGATCGCGCCGATAGTTGGTGCGTAGCCGGATCACGTCGCGCTCATCGGCTACCACGTAGTAAAGCTCGTACTGGCGGAAAAAACCCTTGAGGGTCGAATAGCTTTCGTTGCTTTCCTTGCGCGTTTCGATGGAGATGGCCAGATGCTCGCCGTCGGCAAAGGCAAAGCTGAGAAAAACATGGGCAATCGCCGGTCCCATCCAGTAAGAAGCGACCAAGTCCACCCCTGCGAGCTGGCTGAGGTCGAACTGCCTGTCGTAATAGGCCGGGGTGTAGTCGGTTTCGCTGCGGTACTTGAAGTTGCGGATGTTGTGCACGGTAACTTTGTCACCGTCGATGGTGGCATAAGAGAGCACTGCCACATCCGCTTGCCAGTGACGTGAGTTGGATGGCTCGATGCGTTGGTACCAAAAGAACAGTGCAGCTAGAGGCAGTAGATAGGCCAATAACACCCGCCTGCGCCAGCGCTCTACCCCCAGACAGAACAAGGCGCTAAGGCTCGACAGGGCAAACAATGTGGCCAGAGCCAGTCGCAAGTGGTCGGGGTCATGACCTGTGAGCACAATAGCCAAGGTCCCCCAGACACCCACGCCAAAGATGCACACCCCAAAAGCCAGTCTGCCGAGAGTAGAGGTCATAGGTTTCATAAAGATTACCTCTTAGTGAAAGGTTTCGACGTATGCGTCCGGCAAAGTCATCTAGCACAAGTTTGCCGGCTAGGCGAAACCCCAGAGACTCAGTCCCAAAGAGGCTGCATGTTAGGTCTGGTATAACCCCAAATGCGTGGCACTCCATCCTCTAGAGAGAAGGGAAGATTGTGCTTTCGTAGCGTGGAGAGTAGCCAATCGAGTGAAACCGCTCTGAGTTCGATCCACTCGATTTCTGCTACCGGATGGATGTGGTAATGCCATTCTCGATCCCAATCTGTGCAGTAATCGCTTGAAACTAAGGCACTGTGCAATCTGAACTCTGGCTTCATTTGCGAGGCGTTAATCATTGCTTTGATCAGCTCAGCCCATTTGGTGTTGTTCATGACGGGAAAAATCATGCCCGCAATCTGTAGTGGTCAACTAATCCCGGACACGACGTTAAGTTTTTTCTCGGCCTGAGCTGGGGCCAGTCCGTTGTTGAATTGGTGTGGTCTAATCCAGTTGTACCGATGCATCAGGTAATGACTGATGTCGCGGTGCGTTTCTTGAGCCTTGGGTCTAACTTTACATTCCATTCATTGATCCGAGCGTTCCCAACGTCATAAATCGTTGACCGCAGGCGTAGCCACCCAGCCGGCCTCCAAGCCTCCGGGTAGCATTTGCCCAACATCTTCTCCAACCTCCGAGTCAATCAACTTGTTTAGCTTGGCGTTCATGGTCATGAGGAGGTCGGCGTTATTTGTCGGATCCAGCGCGAGGTTTTTGAGTTCGTATGGGTCATTCTGGAGGTCGAAAAGCTCGACATCGTTCAGCTTAAACAACTCCTCGATCGTGACCGGACGGTTGTGCTGTTTTGGAGAGAAGTAGCGTGTGAACTGATAGCGGCCGTCGAACACGCTACGGATCGCACCGCGCTTCATCATGTCAGGACGCAGACCGGATTCCTTGATCTTCGCCGCATTCCCCTGCTTCACCAAATCGCGGGCCTTTTCCAGGAATTCCCCGTCCAGTGTGGCGAACATATTGAAGCAGAAGAGCTGTCCATCGCGCACCGCATCAGGACCAGCCTTCTCGGGTGCGGCAAGAATCGAAGAGAAGTCCTTGCCCGGAAGCTCCTTGGCGATCGCAGCCTTCTTTTCCGAACTCGCGTTCGTGAAGGAGATCAGTGTAGGCGCGATGTCTAGATGCGATGTAACGGCCTTGCAGCGCTTGCCCCCAGGATAGGCCGGGTGTGCCACGATCAGCGGCACGTTATTCTGTTCGCGGTAGGAGGTTGCACCCTTACCCGACAGTCGATGCGCGCCATCGAGGTCGCCGTGGTCCGAGGTCAGGATGACAATGGTGCTTGAGGCGAGCCCGGTTGCCTCCAGTTCATCGAGCACTGTCGCGATGTGGCGATCCACATCGCGCAGGCAGTTGAGATAGTAATTATGCCGCTTGCGCCAGCGCGATGTATCATCCCCAATTGGTCCGACCATCACATCGTTTGATCTGTCGAAATCAGTGTGGGCAAGAGGTCTTCCGGGGGCGTCGAGTCGTTGCGGAAAGCTGGCGGGAAGGTCGAAGGTCCACTGCTGCGCGTACAGTGCATGCGCCGGATCGGGAGCGATGTGAGCCAGGACGTTTTTCCCTTGGACGGGATGTCCCGGTTCGTCCGTGTCATAGAACATTACATCATGCGGGTTGACCACGTTCACCGCCAGGAACCAAGGCTTGCCCTGCTCTGTAAGTTCCGCCGCCTGCCCGCGCAGCCAGCTCGCCGCCGCCGCAGCGATCATTCCATCGTGCAGGTAGCCGCCCTGGGTATGCGCAATGATGTCGCCTACCCCGAAGTAATCAGAAAAGCCGTAGGCCTCCATCTCTTTGGTAAAAATCTTCTCAGGTGCCGCTAACGTGTTCGTTGTCTCGAACTCCCGGCTGAGGTGCCACTTGCCCTTGTAGGCGGTGTAATAGCCGGCCTCGCGCAAGAGGTGACCGAGCGTTTTGATCTCAGTCGACATGCTACTGATCCAGGGGAAGTTCACATTGTCGAACATCCGGGTCTGCTGGATGTGACGACCGGTATACAGCACGGAGCGCGAGGACGTACATACGCAAGAGTTGATGCGGTGGTTCTCGAATACGACGCCTTTCTTCGCCAGTCTCTCGTGGGCCGGCAGATGGTAGTCTCCGGGTAGTTCAAATGGGCGGAAATAGCGCTCCTGGTCGGTCAGGATGAGCAGAATGTTATAGGGACCACCCGCCCCCTTGCGATGTTCTGGGGCAGATGATTGCGTTGCCGCTGACGCCGCATTACCAAGCGGGTTACCGCCAAAAGCCGCTGCAAGCGTACCCGCACCAATGGCCTTGAGAAGTTCACGGCGTTTTATGTCCAAGACGGATTCATCGTCCTCTTCCATTTACACTGTCTCCCGGATTGAGTGGCCTGGGTGTTGTGACGACTGTTTCATTCAAGTCAGACCACAATGACCGGAGCTGTATACAGCTGGCAGAATGGCGGGATATACCCAGTCAAGGCTAGCAGGCGTCGTTGGCTCCACTTGTCAGTGTCGCCAGCTCAATGGCCTCTCGCCTCGACCTGATCAAGCCAGTACACAAAGCTGCGGGATTGCGTCCACCCTGGTGCACAGGCCCATGAATCAGATTTAGAGCACAAGCGGAGCGAGCCTCAGGTCCGCCCCAATCGTTCCGGCTACACAGCCAAAGCAATAAAAAATCTCAAAACCGCCAGGTTGCACTGGTACTCAATGCCTGAATCCAAGCATTGTTAAAACTACCTGAGATCCGTGTCCCGTCCGGTTTTTCCTGGGTGACCGGCATATCTCCCATGGAGACGAACTCATAACTCAAATTGACTTCGGTCTGAGGATCCAGCGTATAGGTCAAGCCCGTTCCGAAACGCCAGCTTTCAGCCATTGGAACAGTGACCGTGCGATTTTTATCGTCCACAGCTGAGCTGTCATAGCCAATGCCAGCCATCCACATCCAGCGACGATCAAAGCGATACTGTGTACCCAGCGACAGGTGCCAGGTATCTTTGAAATTTGCGTCGAGGCTTACCGACTTCGGCTGATTGCTATCGAGGTCTATACCAACCTCTCCGAAACGCGACCAGTCTTGCCAATTAGCACTGGCCAACAGTGCCCACTGATCATCCAACTCATGATAAATGCTAAAAGTCAGTGTCTGCGGAATGTTCATATTGATCGTGGTGGCAGCATCGAGCACTCCCCGTTCCTGCAGTGCATGCTGGGCAACCGGACCGATTCCCTCGAGTTTGAGCTTGTCCTTGAAGTCGAGATTGATTTCGCTTGTATAACTTAAGCCCAGACGCGTGCCTGGTTGTGGTGAGTACATCACTCCAAGGCTGGTCCCATAACTCCAGTCATCGGCTTTATATTTTGCGCTGCCATCGCCCTCTAGCGGCCCATTGTTGACCGCCAACTCATTGACGAGCTTCGCATAATAGGCTCTGACGCCGATACCAAAGGCCCAATTCTCATTCAGCTTATAGGCCAGCGTAGGCATGAAGGTCATTCCCAGCAGTTCGCCGTTCTGGAGGAAATATCGTCCGCTCCAACTATTGTCATAGTCGACGCTCGACCCAAAATCTCCGTAGTTAGCAAAACCTACAGACCAGCCATCGCCAAGTTCATGGCTGACAAAGAAGCTACCGCCCGGCACCCACCCCACTGAATTCCCACTATCACCTCCGCCAACATTGGTACTGCCGTCGACATCGAAGCCCAGGTTTCCGTATACCAACTGGGCTCCAGCGGTGATCTGTGTGCCAGGCAGAAAAGCCATTCCTGCCACGTTGCTCGCAAGAGTGCTGGGATCCTGTGCTCGGGCAGCTGCACCGGCATTAGCTAAACCGACGTTATCAGTACCAACCTCGTAGAGCATCAACCCACCGGCCAGCACAGGAAGTGGGGCTGCGGTTAGAACGGCCAACATGGTCACGCGCAGATTTATTTTCATGTTGTATATCCTTGGTGTTACCTGATGAATGACAACCTTCGGGAGATACTTTGCTTACTCCCAGATCCAATGCTGCTTTTGGACCTGGTTGCGCTTGATGGCTATTCTTCTTCGATGAGTGCCTCCAGATGCCCGGCCCTGACCGCCCGGGCCAAAGTCCTGTGATCCTTCACCGTCTGCTTGGCATAGGCTATGGCGAAGTCGCCCAGCGCCTTATCGAAGACGTCGCCCTTGCCCAGATACCCGGAAATGGTTGCCGCATCCCCTGATTTGGCATGTGCCCTGGCCAGTGTCTGGCCGCACAATCCAGCGTAGCGTTTGATTTGCGACAGAGTTACGCCTTCGACGGGTACCGAGAACTTCATGTCGCGCAGTTGCCGTACGAAAAAATCGCGTCCAGCGCGTCCACGCGCCCAGCCCAGGAAGATATCGCTGGAGGACTGCATCAGCCGTTGCCCCATGACAATCCGCTCGCCCTGGTTCTTGTAGATGCTTTTACCCGCGTAAGGCGCCAGCACCGAGCGGCTGGACTCCTTGATCTGCAGAATGAGCGGGTGGTTTTCTTCGGAAAACATCAGGGCGATGAAGCAGCGCGTGCCAACACTGCCGATCCCCACGACCTTCAGTGCGGCGTCCACCAGTCGATAACGGTCCAGCAGTACGCGACGCTCGTCTGAAAGCGTCCCACGGTATACATCCAGTCCCTCCTGGACCTTCTCCATGAACGTTGGATCATCCAAGTGAATGAGCACTGGCGGCTGGTCGACGATGCGCTGTTGCCCGGCAACGCTGCCGACAATTTTTGGGAAGATGTTTTCGACCACGCGTTCACGGGCTCTATCGGCGGCCTCTTGACGTAACTTCTTTGTCTTGGGATCGGGAGCGGTATCAATCAGCGATTGCATATCCATCCGCGAGTACCAGACTTCCAGCGGGTTCATCTTCGAGTATTTGCGCAGACTCTCCCTATAGCTCTGTACACAGGCAATAGCGCCCTCGCGAGCCTCCTCATCGCCGAATCGGTTATCCAACGCGGCCAGAGCGAAGCTCCCAGCGAGACGCTTGACGTCCCATTCCCAAGGGGCCGGGAGGGTTTCATCGAAGTCATTGAGGTCAAAGACTAGATTGCGCTCCGGGGAGGCGAACAACCCGAAATTCAGCAGATGGCAATCGCCGCAGGCCTGCACTTGGACGCCGATGTTCGGTGTACTGGACAAGTCATAAGCCATTAGCGCCGCCGAGCCGCGGTAAAAAGTGAAAGGGCTTCGCAGCATGCGCCCGTAGCGGATCGGTACCAGCTCCTGAAGGCGCTCCTTGTTGGACGCCTGCAGTATGGCGATGACGTCTCGGCCCTTGCCGGGCGACTTCCAGATCGCGTGGCTTTCCCGCGGCACTTTTTCGCGCAGCAGCCGACCGGCTTCGATACGCTCTTCGCGGGATCGGAACTGCCGAGTCAGTTTCGCCTTATGGACTTTCTTGCGGGAGGTTTTCTTGTCGGAGGTCATGACTCTTTTGTCACCCCTGCACTTTATTCAAGATGTGGAATTTACTGACTCGTCATTTCACCAACAGCATCCTTTTTTAAAAGTTAGAACAGTTTCGTGTGTGCTTGTTGATCTACATCAGAGCCCCATGATTTTCATGCTTTCGGCTCGGAGACCATGGTGTCTATTGCTAATGCGTCTTGCGTTGGCTGGACCTGTTCAGGTTCATCCTGCCGGGGCGCCGCTGAGGAAAAGGAACGCCAGACCGAGGGAAATATAGACTGCCAGTAACTGCACGCCCTTGAACCAATCGGAGCGACCATCGTCGGCGACCTCACTGGTGATCAACACCGCCAGCAGCACCGCCAGCACGAGGCCGGGCCGGAAGGCCAGGTCCATGGCAGTCGGACCTATGAACAGACTGGCCAATACGAGCGTCGGTGCGACGAACAGCGCCACCTGCACGCTCGAACCGATAGCGATGGACAGCGATAGGTCCATGCGATTTTTTAGTGCTGCGGAGATGGCAGTCGCGTGCTCCGCCGCGTTGCCGAGTATGGCCACCACGAAGACGCCAACGAAGATGTTGTTCAGCCCGAGCGCCTGGGTACTGGGCTCAATGGTGCCAATCAGGATCTCGCTAACCCAAGCCACCATCACCGTCGACAAACAAAGGACCAGCAGCCCCTTGCCGACCGACCAGGAGGCAGCGTTTTCTTCGATGCTCTCCAACTCTTCGCTACTGAATTCCTTCTTGTGGGTCACCAGGGAATAGATAAGGAACAGGGCATAGACGACCAGCAGCAGCACAGCAATGGACACGCTCAGGTAATGGGAGCCCAAATTCATCTTGCCCTCCGTGGCGATCTTGTTTGCGGCGGGGATGATCAAGGCGATGGCGGCCAGGGTCAGCAGTGTGGACTGCGAGCGCGCTCCTATCGCGTTGAAGTGCTGCTCTGAATGGCGCAAACCACCTGCCAGCATCGCGCAGCCCATCACTAACAGGATGTTGCCGATGATCGAGCCGGCGATGGAGGCCTTTACCACGTCGTAGAGCCCTGCCTGCAGGGCGGCAATGCCGATGATTAGCTCGGTAGCATTACCGAAGGTGGCATTGAGTAGCCCGCCCACGCTCTCGCCCAGATGTGCGGCCAATTGCTCGGTGGCGCGCCCCAGCCAGCCTGCCAGCGGCAGGATGGCGAGCGCGGCGCTGATGAAAACCAGCAGATAGTGCGCCGGAGCGAAGTATTCCAGGACAATCGACAGAGGGACGAACAGCAGCAACCAGTTAATCATGGTGGAACTCCTCGTATGCCGCTGGAGCCTGTCACGTGGCACCGGTTACGCGTTCACCGTCAGCCGTTCTGCTGGTTACATTGCGTACTCGAAGTAAAGC